>Ga0172367_10000574_pt1 | contig 56751 bp, 39 predicted proteins | sample Lak10m_FD_114542 | JGI IMG/M metagenome (GOLD analysis project Ga0172367, IMG submission 114542) | Freshwater microbial communities from Kabuno Bay, South-Kivu, Congo - kab_022012_10m | ecosystem: Environmental > Aquatic > Freshwater > Lake | place: Democratic Republic of the Congo: South-Kivu... | reverse complement strand
TCACGCCCGAGAAGCGCGACGCGGAGATCGCCGAGTACAAGGCGCTGCTGAAGCGCTGGCTGGTGCGCCCCTCGCGCATGGAGATCATGGTCTGCGATGTCGACGGCGCCAACCGACGCCAAGTGACCAACCTCGGTCGCGCCAACTTCGCGCCGTACTTCTACCCGGACGACAAGCGCATCATCTTCTCCACCAACCACGCCGATCCCGATCGGCGCGGCCGCAACTTCGACCTCTACGCCATCGACGTGGATGGCGGGAACATCGAGCGCATCACGCGCCACGAGGAGTTCGACGGCTTCCCGATGTTCTCGCCCGATGGACGCTGGCTGGTGTTCGCCTCGAACCGCGGCGCGACGCGCTCGGGCGAGACGAACCTCTACATCGCCGAATGGAAGTGAGCGCGGGGCGAGCCGCGCCGTCGCGCGGGGCGCGTGCTCAACGCGCCCCGCGGCTGCCGAGCGTGACCGCCACGCGCTCCAGCCGCCCGTCGCGCATGTAGCCGACCTGCACCAGATCGCCGGGCTTCTTGGTCTGCAGCACCCACATGAAGTCGTAGATGTCCTTCACCTCGACATCGTCCATCCCTACGAGGATGTCGCCCTTGAGGAGCCCCGCCTTCTCCGCCGGGCTGCCCGCCGAGGTGCCGTCGAGCAGGACGCCCTCGTCCTCCCACGCGTAGTTGGGCATCGAGCCGAACCAACTCGAGAAGCCGCTGCGCACTTCGCGCCGGCCCTTGTCGTCGAGCTTGGGCGCGACGTAGGCCAAGCGCGGCGCGGAGCCGATGGCGCGCACGAGCGCCTCGGACATCAGGACGACCTTGGCGCAGCCTGCGGCCTCGAACTTCTCGTGGTCGTCGGAGGGCTTGTGGTAGTCCTCGTGCAGGCCGGTGAAGAAGTGCAGCGCGGGGACTTCGCGCTTCAGGAATGTGGCGTGGTCGCTCGAGCCGCCGAAGGAGGAGCCGGATGTGTTCTGCGACAAGTCGAGCCGCGCGTGCGCGGCGCTGCGCTCGAGCAGCGCCGGGAACTCGCTCGCGCTGCCGGCGGCCAGCACCTGCAGGTTGTCGTCCTTGGCGCGCCCGACCATGTCGTAGTTGAGATACGCGACGATGCTCGCGATGGGCGCCGTGGGTTGCTGGATCCAATGCTCGCTGCCGAGCAAGCCCATCTCCTCGGCGGTCCACCAGGCGTAGACCACATCGCAAGGCGGCGCCTCGAGCGTGCAGCCGAAGACGCGCGCCAACTCGAGCACCGCGGCGCTGCCCGAAGCGTTGTCATCGGCGCCATTGTGGATGGCGCGCGCGCCACCATGCAGCGAACCCGATCCGCCCCAGCCCAGATGGTCGTAGTGCGCACCCACCACGATGGTGCGCGAACGATCGACGCCGGCTTGGCGCGCCAGCACGTTGCGCGCGAGTCCCTTGCCGCCGTCGATGTCGCACACGAGGCGCGCACGCACGCCCCAGTCCAGCTTCACCTGCCCCGCGGGGACGCGCAACGCGCCCTCGAGGTCGCCGCCGACCAGCTGCGCGCCGGCTTGTCGCGACAAGGCGATGGCCGGCAAGCGCGCCTTGCCTCCTCCACCGCCAGCATCGAAGGCGAAGGGCGCTTCGCCTTCCCCGCGCGACACGACGACCACCGCCGCGGCGCCGCGACGGCGCGCGGTGACCACCTTGTGGAAGATCGTGCCGCCACCCAACCATCGGCTGGCGTCGCTGGCGATCTTGGCGTCGGACTTCGCATCCGCCTGCGGCGCCGCCTCCCCGGCGCGCGGCGCGGGCTCGGGCGGAGTGCCACGCACGATGACGGCGATCTTCCCGGCCACATCGCGTCCCGCGTAGTCGTCCCAACCCTGCGCCGGGTCCTCGATGCCGAAGCCCAGCCAAGCCAGCTCTCCTTCGACCACGCCCGCTTCGCCGCATGCCAGCGGTTGGACGTCGTTCGCTCCGCTCCACGCGGCGGGCGCGCCATCGAACGGCACTTCGAGCTTGGACTCGCCACCGTCCTTGGGCTCGAGCTCGACCTCGAAGTCCTGGAACCAGCCGTTGGAACCGGCGGGCTCGAGGCCGATCTCGGCGCACTGCTTGGCGAGCCAGTCGGCGGCCTCCAAGGCGCCGGGTTCGCCCGCGCGGCGTCCGGCGCGTGCGTCGTCGGCCAACCAGCGCACGTCCAATGCGAGGCGTTCGGCGCTGGTCGACAAGCGCGCGGCGAGCGCGGCCTCCATGGCGGGCGTGGACGAGGTCGACGGAGCGACGGCCGGCCGATCGGCGGCGCAGGCGGCGAGCAGGGCGAACAGCATGATGCGCTTCATGGCTTGGAGGATAGGTTCCAGCGCGCTCCGGGTCGACGCGCCCACGCTTGGTTCGGGCGACTCGAGTCCGGTTCCGTGCAACCAGCCGCGGGCGCGCGCGGCGCACGACCACTAGACTGCTTCGCACCGCTTGGCCCCCCCCCGTCCTTCGATCCTGCGCCATCCCTTGGCGTGGCTGTGCTTGCTGCCGCTCCTCCTCGTCGGCCGGAGCATCCTCGTGGGCGATTGGTTCGTGGCCGCCGCGCCGGCCGCCTTCGCGCCGTGGAGCCTGGAGGACCCCGGTCGCGCGGCGCGCGCGCAAGCACGCCTCGACGCCCATGCCATCGACGGCCTCGCGCCCGTGTGGAGCGATCGCGTGGCCGCGCGCGAGGCGCTCGCGAGCGGCGCCATGCCGAGTTGGGACCACCGCGCCGGACTGGGGGCGCCGCTCTCCGGCCAAAGCGTCGCCGGCATGTGGTACCCACCCAACCTCGCGACGCTCTGGCTGCCGCCCGAGCAAGCCTTGGGTTGGCTGGCGCTCTTGTCCTCGTGGCTCGCCGGCGCGTCGCTCCACGCGCTGCTGCGTTCGCGCGCGATCGAGCCGCGGGCGGCGCTGGTCGCCGCGCTGGCCTGGCAAGGCGGCACGTGGGCCCTGGCCCACCTGCACCTGTCAAGCAAACTTGACAGCCTCTCGTGGAGCTTGCTCGCCAGCGCGGCGCTGCAGGCGCACCTCGCCGGACACACGCGCAAGTTGCCAGTCATGGCGGCCTGCATGGGCATGGCGTTCCTCGCGGGCTTTCCGCAAATGGCGGCGCTGGGTGTCGCCGCGTTGGCGCTCCAGGCGCTGCTGGCGCCGCTCTTCGAAGGACGGCCGTGGCGACGCCTGGCGCTCGTGGTTCCGATGCTCCTCGCCGGTGCGGCGCTGGCGGCCGTCTGGTTGTTGCCGCTGCTCGAGGCGAGCGCCAACTCCTTGCGTCAGGCACAGGTCGCGCCGCAGCTCGAGCTTGGACGACTGCCGTTCGGCGCGCTCGCGAGTCTCGTCGTGCCCGACTTCTTCGGCGCGCCGCAGGACGGCGTCTGGGCGCCGGCGAACGCCGCGGCCTGGCTCGTCACGCGCAGCGTGGCCTTGGCTTCCAGCGCCAACGGCCTCGAGTGGAACCTGCACTTGGGCGCTTTGCCGTTGGCGGCCGCGGGCGCGGCGCTGCTGCGACCTCGCAGGCGGCTGGCCGCGCCGTTCTTGCTCGCCTTGTGCGGCTTGGGCTTCGCGCTGCAACTGCCGCCCTTCGATTGGCTGGCGCAGTTGCCCGGCTTGTCGAGCGGCGCGCCCTCGCGCGCGGGAGCTTGGGCGCTGGTGGGAATGGCGTGGCTCGGCGCGCACGGCATCGAGGGTTGGCTCGCGGGCGATCGCAGGTTGATCTTCGGTGGTGTCGCCATCCTCGGCGCGCTGGCGCTTGGCTGCGGCGCGACCGCGGTCCACCTGGATCCGCTGCGCCACCCGGCCGAACTCGTAGAGCACTGGATGGCCGTGCACGCGGTCGGACGAGCCACGGTGGAGGGCACCTTGCCCGCGCCGGAGCTCGCGCGCCAACTGGAGCTGTTGGCAAGGCACGCCTGGCTGGGAGCGGCGCTCGCCGGCGCCGCGCTCGTGGCGTTGTGGCTGGCGCGTCGCCATGCGCAGCGCGGCGCGCCGCTGCTCGCGCTGGGCGCGCTGGCAGGAGTCCCTTGGCTCTCCACGGTCCGCGCCTCCGCGCAGGAATCAGGCCCCGGGGGCTTCCTGCCGAGCTCCGAGTTGGTGGCGGCGACGCGCGAAGCATGCGGCGACGGACGCATCGTGCGCCACGACCGCAGCTTGTCGGGCGTGGTCGACGTGGAGCGCCTGTTGCGGCCCGGCTTGGCGCAAGCGGCCGGCATCGCGGATCTCACCCCGTGGATCGTGTTCCAACCGCGCACGCTCGTGGAACTGTGGGCGCAGGCGGATCCGGCCTCGACTTGGCGCAGCGGCATCGCGCGCGCCACCAGCATCGCCGCTCTGGAAGGACGCATCGCCGACGAGCTGCGCATCACCGCCGTGCTGGCGCGCGAGCCCTTGGGTTCGCCGCGACTCCGCGTCGCGGCGGAGCGCGAAGGCTTCGTCGTGCATGCACGCTCGGGAGCCAAGCCGTTGGCGAGCTTCGTGGACGGCCTGCGGCTGCATGATGGCGACGCGGCCGTCTTGTCGGCGCTGCTCGCCGACGAGCCGGGCGTGCACGCCACGCGCCGCGAGCTGGCGCGCCTCGCCGTGGCCGAGCCGGGCGTCGAATCGGGCGAACGCGAGCTGCGCTGGACACGTCCGGCACCGGACGAGCTCGTGATCGAGTTGCCCGGCCTGCAAGCGGGCTTCGTCGTGTGCCGCGAGCAATGGGCGCCGGGTTGGCGCGCGCAGGTCGATGGCGTCGAGGCGCCGGTCTTGCGCGTGAACCACGCGCTGCGCGCCGTGCCCGTGCCGGCGGGCGCGCGGCGCGTCGAGCTGCGCCATGCGGACGAGCAAGCGCGCCTTGGATTGGTGGTGTCGATCCTGACCGCGCTGGCGCTGTGGGCGGCGTGGCGGGCGGAGCGGAGCGCGCCATGAAGCTCGCCGTGCTCTCCAGCGGCAGCGAAGGCAACTGCGCGCTCGTGCGCGCGGGCGGCCTCGTCGCGTTGTGCGACGCGGGGTTGCCACGCATGGCGCTGGAGGCGCGCCTCGCCGCCGCGCGCCTCGCCAGCGGAGCCATCGAGCACGTGCTCGTCACGCACGGACACCTCGACCACTCGCGCTCGGCGGGCCTCGTGGCGAGGCGCGAGCGCGCCACGCTGCACTGCGCGCTCAACTTGATGTCGCACGCCTCCCTCAAGCGCGCCAAGCGCTTCTCCACCATCTCGCCCGGCGCGCCCTTCGTGCTCGCGAGCGAGCGCGGCGGGACCGACGAGCTGCGCGTGGACCCCGTGCTGCTGCCGCACGACTGCGATCCCACCGTGGCGTTCCGCTTCGAGCACGAAGGCCGCGTCGCCGTGGTGCTGACCGACATGGGCCGACCCGATGAGCACGTGGCGCGCGCGCTCGCCGGAGCCCACGTGCTCGTGCTCGAGTTCAACTGGGATCCGGAGCTGATGGAGAAGAGCCCCTATCCCGCCGCGCTGCGTCGTCGCATCGCCGGCGATCGCGGGCACTTGTCCAACGCCCAAGGCGCCGCGATGCTCGAACGCCTCGCGGGCCCAGAGCTGCACACCCTGGTCATCGCGCACCTGTCGAAGAAGACCAACCATCCCGAACGCGCGCTGGACGCGGCACGCGGCGTGCTCGCGCGTCTAGGGATCGAACAACGCGTGCGCGTGCTGGTCGCGTCGCAGGACGAACCGGGGCCCGAGCTCGAGGTCTGAGGGGGCGGGCCACTCGCGCCACTCGCGCGCGGCGCGTATCTTCGCGCCATGGCCAGTCCGTCCTTCGCGTGCGCCCTGTTGTGCGTCCCCCTCGTCCAGGACCTGCCGACCTCCGGCGGCCCCGTGCGCCAGCCGCGCGACCTGACCGCGCAGTTCGAGGTGCCAAAGAACGTCAAGGTGCAGGAGTGGGCGCTCTCGCCGCTGTTCTTCAATCCCGCCGCCATCGACGTCGACGAGCACGGTCGCGTGTGGGTCGCGGAGGCGGTCAACTACCGCCAGTGGAACGGCCGCAACCCCGGGCGACACCACGCGGAGGGCGATCGCATCGTCGTCGTCTCCGACGAGGATGGCGACGGCATCGCCGAAACGAGCCAGGTCTACGCCCAGGACGAGGAACTCGTCGCCCCGCTGGGCATCGCCGTGGTCGGCGACGTGGTCTACGTGAGCTGTTCGCCGAAGCTCTACGCGTTTCGCGACAAGGATGGCGACCTGCGCGCCGACGAGAAGGTGGTCGTGTACGACGGCTTCGGCGGACGCGACCACGACCACGGGCTGCACAGCGCGGTGGAAGGACCGGACGGCGCCTTGTGGTTCGCCGCGGGCAACGCGGGGCCGCACATCGTGCGCGCCAAGGACGGTTGGACGCTGCGCTCCGGCTCGCTGTACCGCGATGGCGGGCCGGCGTGGGTCGACAACCAACCCGGACTCGCGAGCGACGATGGACGGACGTGGACCGGCGGACTCGTGCTGCGCGGCGATGGACTCGGCCGCTCGCTGCGCGTCTTGGCTCACAACTTCCGCAACAACTACGAAGTGGCCCTCGACTCGCATGGCGACTTCTACCTGAGCGACAACGACGACGACGGCAACCAGGCCTGCCGCACGTTGTGGTGCCTGCCGGGTGGCGACCACGGCTACTTCTCCGCCGATGGATCGCGCTACTGGATGGCCGACAAGCGGCCTGGACAGTCCACCGTCCGCGCGCATTGGCACCAAGACGATCCGGGCGTGGCGCCGACCGGCACGATCACCGGCGCCGGGGGGCCGACCGGCGTGTGCGTGCACGAGAGCCGCTTCCTCGCGCCTGAACTGTTCGGCGCCGTCTTGTGCGCCGACGCCGGCCGCAACCGCGTGTGGGCGCAGAAGCCGCGCATCGACAAGTCGCGCATCGAGCTCGACACAGGCGTCTTGATCGCCTCCAAGGGCGACGACCAGGCGGCGCGCTGGTTCCGCCCCAGCGACGTGTGCACCGGCCCGGATGGCACGGTCTACGTCGCCGATTGGTGGGATCCGGGCGTGGGTGGCCACGGCGCCGGGGACGGCGAAGCGCTGGGTCGCATCCTGCGACTGGTGCCGCGCGACGATTGGCCGTGGCGCGCGCACCACGACTGGTCGCTGGTCGAAGACCGCATCAAGGGCCTCATGTCGCCTTGCGTGTCCGTGCAGGCCAAGGCGCGCGCCATGCTGCGCACGAACTTGGAAGGCGCCGCCAAGTCGCTCCTGGAGAAGTTCGAGCATGGCGAGCCGCACCAGCAAGCGCGCGCGCTGTGGCTGCTCGCCGACAGCAAGACCTACGGCGACGAGGTGCTGAGGAAGGCGTTGACCTCGTCGAACGCGCGTCTCGTCACCGTCGCCGCGCGCATCTTCGCCGCGCGCGAAGGCGGCCTCGCTCCGATCGCGGCGAGCCTCGCGCGCCACTCGTCTCCGCTGGTGCGGCGCGAGGTCGCGACGCTCTTGCGCGAAGTACCCTTCGAAGCCAAGCGTGCCGCGCTCGTCGAGCTGATGCAGCGCCTCGATCCCGACGACCGCACCATGGTCGAGGCCGTGGGCCTCGCCTGCGAGGGCGACGAGGAACGCGCGCTGCGCTTGTCGAGCGAGCTGTGGCGCGCCACCGGACCGCTCGCTTGGCCGCGGGCCCATGCTCGACTCGCGTGGCGCCTGCACCCCGCTTCCGCGGTGTCCGACTTCGTCGCGCGCGCCATGGCGCAGGATCTGGACGAAGCGACGCGCCTCGAGGCGATCGACGCCATCGCCTTCGTGCAGGAACGCCCCGCCGCCGAGGCGATGGCGACCTTGGCCCTGGCCTTGGACGGGAACTTGCAGGAGCGCGCGCGTTGGTGGACCAAGCAGCGCGCCACCAACGATTGGGCCGTGCACGAGTTGGAGCCGGGTGGTTCCGGACCGGGCCTCGAGGACGCGCGCTCCGTGTGGCGCGGCGAGCGCTTGCGCGCTGGTTCCGTCGCGGTCGATTGCCCGGTCGAGGGCATGGATGTCTTGTGGCTGCTCGTGGACGCGGCCGGTTCGGACGCCTGCGACTGGGCCGATTGGCTGGAGCCGGAAGTGACCACGCGCTCGGGAGCGGTGGTCGACCTGTCGCTGGAACCGATGCTGGTGGCCGAAGCGGGCTTCGGTGCCGTCTCGCGCGGCGCCAACTGCAGTGGCGGAGCGTTGTCCGTCGCCGGAGCGAAGCACGCGCGCGGCATCGGCACGCATGCTCCCTCGCGCCTCGCCTTCGCCCTGCCGAAGGACGCGCTGCGCTTGCGGGCGCGCGCCGCGGTCGACGACGGTGGCGCGAACCAGGGTTGCGGGGACGGCATGGTGTTCGAGGTGCGCGCCACTCCCGCGCGCCTCGATGTCGATTGGAGCGCGCGCCTGGAGCCGCTCGCGCGCGAGGGAACTTCCAAGGAAGCGCTCGAGGAGGCGCTCGAGGCGTTGTGCGCCGAGCCGCGCGGAGCACTGCTGGTCGTCGCGGCGGCGCAGAAGGGCGAACTCTCGGCCGAGGCGCGCGCGGCGGCGACGACGCGACTCGCCTCGCACCCGGACCTCGGTCTGCGCGCCTTGGCCGCGGCCGCCCTCGGCGCGAGCGCGGCACGGCGCGAACCCGCGGCCGTGCTGGCCCTCCAAGGCGACGACAAGCGCGGCGAGGCGTTGTTCTTCTCGGCCAAGGCCGGCTGCTCGACGTGCCACGTGCACCACGGCCGCGGCGGCGAGATCGGACCGGACCTGACCGCGCTGCGCGGCAAGCAGGCGCGCGCGGAGATCCTGCGCTCCATCCTCGAACCCGGGGCGGCCATCGCCTTCGGCTACGACTCGTGGCTGTTCGAGACGGTGGACGAGGAAGTGGTCGGAGGGTTCCTGCTGTCCGATGGCGACGTGGTCGTGGTCAAGGACACGCAAGGCGCGCGCCGCGCGTTGAAGAAGGAGGAGATCGTCGCGCGCCGCAGGCAGACGGCCTCGCTCATGCCCGACGGCGTCGCGCTGGGCTTGTCGGACCAGGAGCTGGCCGACCTGCTGGCCTTCCTCGAAGTGGACCCCAAGTCGCCGGGCCGGCCGGGCGCGACGATCGAGCTCTTCAACGGCAAGGACCTGTCGGGTTGGGTGCCGTGGCTGGCCGATGCGAGCGTCGATCCGGCCACCGTGTGGTCGGTTACCGATGGCGTACTGCGCTGCGAGGGATCGCCCGCGGGCTACATCCGCACCGAGGCGCGCCACGAGGACTTCATCTTGGAGCTCGAGTGGCGCTTCGATCCGGCGCGGACCGGCAACAGCGGCGTGCTCATGCGCACGACCGGCCCCGACCGCATCTGGCCGCGCTCGATCGAGGCGCAGCTGATGCACCGCAACGCCGGAGACATCTGGAACATCGGCGACGTGCCGATGCGCGTCGATCCGGCGCGCGTGGAAGGCGCGCGCGCGAGAAAGGCGCTGCCCTGCAACGAGGTCGAGCCAGGCGGCTGGAACCGCTACAGGATCGTCCTGGACGGAGGCGAGATGACGCTCGAGGTGAACGGCGAGTTGCAGAACTCCGCCAGCTGGTGCGAGCGCATCGCCGGCCACATCTGCCTGCAGTCCGAGGGCGCGACCATCGAGTTCAGGAACATCCGCCTGACGCCGCTCTCGCGCTGAGGCCGAGCGTTCAGCGAGGCGGCGGCAGGTTGTCGGGCGGGAAGATCCGGTCGAGTTCGTGGAAGGTCACGAGGCCCTTCTGCAGCTCGACGTAGCCGCGTTCTCCCTCGATGCACCAAAACGGCTTCTGGAACAGCGCGAAGATCTCGGAGTCCGGCCTGCGCCGCAGCGCCTGCACGCCCTTGCGCCGCTCCATCCAGTGGTCCCAGTTGCCGAGGAGATCGTTGAGGGCGACGAGATCGGCGGCGCCGATGCGGCGGAACTCGATCGTCTCGTCGAAGCGCGCCTGCGCCTTCTCGAGCATGCGGCGAAACATCGAGCTCGCCGGGTTGGTGGCTTGCTCGATGCGAAACTCCGCGTCCTTCTCGTGCAGGCCGCTGTTCATCCACATGCGCCGCACGAACAGCGACAGGATCGCGGGCATGACCTGGCGCAGGTGCTCGTCGTCGTAGTTCTTGAAGCACGCGAGCACCGGGTTGCGCACCTGGATCAGGCGCACCATCTCGATCGGCAGGCGGCGCGAAGTGCTCGAGTGGTGGTGCCAGCACTGGCTGCCGGGCACGTAGTGCACCTCGCCGCCGGCGAGCCAAGTACGCCAGCCGAGGTCCACGTCCTCGTAGTACGCGAAGAACTCGCCGTCGAAGCCGCCGATGCGGCGGAACTCGCCCGCGTCCATCGCCATCGCGCCGCCGCAGGCGAAGAGCGTCTTCATCGGCGCGTCGAAGGCCGGCGAGGGCGGTTCCTCGTAGCCGCGCTGGATGCCGAGTCCATGGAAGTTCATGCCGCCGCCGGCGGAGTTGAGCACCTTGCCGTCCCACGACCACATCCTGGAGGTGGTGGCGACGCATTCGCGGCGCACGAGCGGCGCGACCAGCTCCTTGAGCCAGTCCTTCGCCACGCGCATGTCGTTGTTCAGGAAGACGAGCACCTCGGCCTTCGGCGAGAGCTCCGCGCCCTGGTTGCAGCCGACGCTGAAGCCCATGTTGCGCACGTTCACGTGCAGCCGGACCCACGCGTGGCGCGCGCGCATCTCCTCCACGCTGCCGTCGTCCGAGCCGTTGTCGACCAGCACGACGTCCAGGCGATCGACCGGATAGTCGAGTTGGCGCAGGCTGTCGAAGCACGGCTGGAGGTGGTGCCGACCATTCAGGTTGAGGATCACGATGGAGACGCGCGGCAGCGCGGACTCCGGCACCGCTCCCCCTGGACGCACGCGCAGGTGTTCGGGCGGCTCGAAGCCCAGCTTCGCTCCTGCGGCTTCCGACACGCCGCGCGCAGGCCCCGCCCGGCCACCCAAGAGGCGCTTGAACAAGTCCTTCATGTGGCCGGCTCCGCGAGGCGCAGCACCTGCACGCGCGCGATGCGCGCATGGCCGTCGCCGGTGCGCAGCTCGAGGCGCGCCGCGTCGCGCGGCAGGTCCAATTCGATGCGCGTGGCGTCGAGGCGATCCTCGCCAGCCCCGCGCGCGGAAGACAAGGCGCCCACGGCTCGGCCATCGACCAGCACCTCGGCCGACAAGGAGAGCTGCGGTTCCGCGCGCAGCGCGTACTGCTCGATCACCAGCGCGCGCCGTCCGCCGCCGGAACCGGCGATGTGCCACGCCGCGCGCGCGCCCGGCCGCAGCAGCAGGTAGCTGGCGCCCTGCGTCTCGCAGCCGCCGCCGCGCTCCGTGGCGTCGGAACCCGCGGCCTCGAACAACGGACGCGTGCGGCGGCGCTCGGTCCGCGCGCGCGCGGCGCACACGAGACCGCGATAGCGGAACTCCGTGGCCGCCGCGTCGTCGGCGATGGACTTGGGCGTGGGCGCGCCGTCGGCGAGGCGCGAGGCGAGCTCGGGCTCGTCGATGAACCGCTTCAACGCCGCGGCGAGGCTCTGGGCGTCTCCCACCTTGAACAAGAGGCCGTCGATGTCGTGGCGCACATACTCGGCCATGCCGCCGATGTCGCTCGCCACGACGGGCGTGCGCGTCAACCACGCCTCGTGGATGGTCACCGGAGAGTTCTCGAACCACACGGACGGGACGACGAGCACGTCGATGCCGGCGTGCACCTCGGACAGTCGGCTGTTGTCGAAGCGGCCGTGGAAGACGACGTTCGGGCCCGCCATGGACGCGAGTTGGGCGTGGTGCGCGTCCTTCTCGGGATCAAAGGCGCCCCACAGGTGCAGCTCGCACGGAAGCCCGGCGAGCCGTTGCATCGCCCGCATGAGGGTCTCGCCGCCCTTGTACCAGACCAACGTGCCGACGAAGCCGATGCGCAGCTTGCCGACGGCGTCACGGGACTTGTCCATGGCGCGCACATGGTCGGTGCGCATGCCGTTGTCGCTGTAGACAAGGCGATGCGCGTCGAAGCCGGCGGTGTCGACCATCTTCGAGCGCAGGAAGCGACTCGGACTCGCGCGCAAGTCGGCCGCCTCGTACGCGCGCACCACGGCCGAGTGGCGCTCGACGAGGTCCGAGTACTCCTCGCGCCCCGCCGCGTGCGCCACCAGCTCGGCGACCGGCCCGAGCAGTTCGCCGGCCTTCTTGGCCGCGGGGATGGCCTCGAGTCGCCGCTCCTTGATGCACAGGAAGCAGCCGGCGCCCATGTTCTCCTCGCAACGCTCGCCATCGGGCCGGATCAACTGCACGCGCGGGCACAGCGCCCAGTAGTCGTGCATGGTGAGGAACGTGGCGCAGCCCTCCTCCTTGGCGAGCTCGACGAAGTTCGTCGAGAGGTGGATCAGGTGCTGGAAGTGCACGACATCGGGCCGCTCCTGCGCCAGCACGCGCAGGAACGCGGCGTCGGCGCGTTCATCGACGAAGGTGTCGGCGAGGCGCCGATGGTGCAGGCGGTTGACGAGGCGCAGCACGCGCAACGAGCCCCCGCCGCCCTCAACGAAGCGCTCCTCGAGCAGCGTGAAGTCCGGCAGCGATTCCTCGCCCGAGCGTCCGGGCGAGCGCGCCAGCACGACCACCTCGTGGCCGCGGGCCTGCATGGCGAGCGCGAGGGCGAGCGTGTAGACCTCGGTGCCGGCCCATGTGTCGGGGGGAAAGCCATGCAGCACGTACAGGACCTTCAGCCGCGGGGATTCCAGCAACCGCGAGCCGCCATGGCGAGCCTCGGCGCGTCCGCCCTCCCACAGGCCCTCGAAGGCGGCGGCGCGGAGCTCGGCGGCGAGCTGCAACTGCCGGCCGTACTCCCCGTCTGTCAAATTCAATTGACGCAACGCCTCGCGGTCCGAATCCAGCAGGCGCGCGGTCAAGGTGGTGGCGTCCTGCCGCGAAGCCACGCACACGCGTCCGAGCCACTCGGCGTTGAAGCGCCCGTCAATCCTGGCGCGCGCGCGCGTCTCCTCGACCGAGTAGTCGTGACTGTGCTCGACCACGGCTTCGTCGTCGTACGCGATCGCGTGGCCCGCCTCGATCAAGGCGCGCGCCATCAGGATGTCCTCGCCGAACCAGGTGCGCGGGAACGGATGCAGTTCCCACAACTCGCGCCGCACCGCGCTGGCGACGTCGTTGAAGTTGAACAGGAGGCGCTTCTCGTGCGCGTCCATGCGTTCCCACGCGTCCTTCCCGGGGCGGCTGGCGCGACGCCGTCCAGCCGCGTAGCCCGGATCGCCGGCGGAGAAGATCTTCGTCAGGGGCCACGCGTCGGGTCGCGGCACGTTGCGGCAATACGCCGCCCCGATCCCGGCATCGTCGAAGTTGGCGACGAGCCTCGCCAGCCAATCCGGTCCGCCGGGGATGGCGTCTTGCGTCAAGTAGACCAGCAGGTCGCCGGTCGAACGGGCCGCCAGCAAGTTGCGCGTGTCGCCATGGTCGAACTCGCACTTGTCGATCTTGCCCACGGCGAAGGGCGCGGGGAAGCGCGCGCGCCACGACTCCAGCAGCTCGAGCGTGCCGTCGGTCGAGCCTGAGTCGATCGCGAGGAAGTCCCACGGCCGATCGAAGCGCTGGCTCGCCAAGGCCGCGAGCACCCGATCCAGGAACTCGATGCCCTGCCAAGTGGGCATCAACACGGACACCGTTCGGATCGGGCGCATGGGGGTCTGCCTCTATCGGCTATTCTGCGCCCGACCTCGTGCCACTTGCCACGCTCGAGGGCCCGATTCGGCCGCGGCTGCCCGCCCACGCCCCCCCCACCTGGGCGGCCCGCAGGACCAAGGCGCGGGGCAGGAAGCCGAGTCCGCCCTCGCGACGAAGGAAGTTCCAGTCGCGGCGCAGCTCGAAGACGAGTCCGCGCAACGCGCTTCCCAGCCCGGGTCGCACGCGCCGACCGAAGGCCTCGCGTTGGAAGGCTGCGTCCTGGCGCCAACGCCGCCAAGCCGTGCGCGCATCGTAGCGGTGGGCATGCAGCACGACGGCCTTGGGCTCGAAGGCCAGTTCGTGCCCGCGCTCGAGCGCCAGTTCGGCCCAGCCCGCGTCCTCTCCGAAGTCCACGTCGGGGAAGGGCAGCGCGCGCAGGACCTCCGCCCGGTAGGCGGCGGCGACGTTGTCGAAGGCCACGCGCGAGGCGCGCTCGGCGGGCGAAAGCGCCGCCAGTCCGGCCCGATAGAGAGCGTGCCGGCGAGGCTCGGACGCGGCTTGCGGCTGGTCGAGCACGCTGCGGCGAGTCAGCGGATCGTCGTCGTCGCGCGGCAGGATGCGCGCGGTCGCCGCGGCGACGCCCGCCTCGGAGAGTGGCGCCACCAGCGCGGAGAGGAAGTCGTCGCCGACCGGCAAGGCGTCCTGCGAGAGGTACACGAGCGACTCGCCGCGCGCGAGGCGCGCCAGTTGGTTGCGCGTGCGTCCGTGCCCGAAGTCGCGCTGCGCGATGCGCTCGACGCGCGCGCCATGCTCGCGCATAAGTTCGAAGCCACCGTCGGTGGACGAGGAATCGACCGCCACGATCTCGAAGCCGCCCGCGAGCCGCTGGCGCGCCAAGGCTGGCAGGAGCCGGCGCAAGTCGGCGACGCCTTGCCAGACAGGCAGGCAGACGGAGACGCGCACGCTCTTCATCGCGCCGCCTAGCCTACGCGGGCGCGGCGTGGAGTCGAGGGTCTCCCGACCGACCTCTCTCCTCTGGTCCTCTCGCTCAAAGCGCGCGCGCCTCAGATTCGCGCGCACCCTCTCCTTCAGTCCTTCAGTCCTGCGGTCGGGAGACCCGGCGACGAGGAGATATCCGCGCGGGCTCGGCTGGACGGGGGCGAAATCCGCGAGATACCACCGCCTCGCGCACCTCGCCGGCCAAGAGCCCGGCCACGGACCCGATCACCCAGCTCCGGTCATCCAGCCCGACGCGCCGAGGCAGGTCGCGCCGAGAGGCGGACGCTCGCGCCGCGCGCCAGCGTGTCGAGGTGCACCGCGCGCCCCCACAGGCGCGCCAGGTTGTCCAGCACGGCGCGCGCCGGCGCCGCGTCGAGGTCGCGGCCATCGTGCTGGTGCACGAGCAGCAACTCGCCCCTGCGCAGATGGTCGTCCTCGCGCAGCTCGATGCGCGGCGCGGCGCCGTTCGAAAGGGCGCGCAGCAGCTCCTCCTTCTTCTCCCGCCACGAGCGCAGCTTGCCGTCCGGACCCGGGCTCGGTGCGAAGAGCTCCACGCGCGCGGCGAAGTCCTCGTCGACCAGCTCGTCGATCAGGGTCACGTCGTGGTGCGCGCGGCGCAGGCGGAACAGGTCGAGACCGCGCTCCTCGGCGGCGCGAAACAGCTCGATCCCGAGCTTGTACGGATTGAGCCGCCCCGGCGCTGCGGTGGTGGCGCCCGAATGGCAATCGGCGAAGTCGACGATCTCGGCGTGCGACAAGCCGCCCTCGACGAGGATCTTGGCGTGCCAGTAGCTGGCCCAGCCCTCGTTCATGACCTTGGTCAGGCGCTGCGGCAGGAAGTAGATGCTCTCGGCGCGCACGATGCGCAGCAGCGATCGCTCCCAATCGAGCAGCGGCGCGTGGTCGAGCAGGAAGCCCAGCACATCGCAGGTGGGCGCGCGTCGCTCCTCTCCCCGTCCGCGCCGCAGCACCGCCTCGAGGTCGGCGGCCGGTCCGCTGGCGCGGCGCGAGCCCTTCAGCCGCTCGCGCGACGGACCCCATGGATCGACCAGGTTGTCGAGCGACAAGCACGCGTCGAGGAACGACTCGACCTCGTCGTGCCCGCGTTCGTCGATCAAGCGCCGCACCTCGGCCGCATGGGCCGCCATGGTGTCGACCATCGAGCGATCGGTGGCCTCGAACCACAGGTTGTGCTTGAAGAAATCGACGTGGCCGTAGACGTGGGCCATGACGAGCTTCTGCTCCATCTCGCTGTTGGACCTCACGAGGTAGGCCCAGGCCGGATCGTTGTTCACGACCAGCTCGTAGATCTTCGAGAGCCCCCACTGCCGGCCCTTTTCGAGGCGCTCCCACTCCATGCCGAAGCGCCACGAGGGATGGCGCACGGGAAAGCCGCCGTAGGCCGCCACCGCGTTGACTTCGGAGGCGTCGAGCATGACGAAGCGCGTCTCGTAGAAGTCGAGTCCGCGCTCGCGCGCCATGCGCTCGATCCGCGCTCTATGCCGCTCCAGCCGCGGCGGCAGCCCGTCGGGGCCGTTCATCGTCCCCTCCCGAGGAAGGCGCGAATGGCGTCGGGCACGTCCTCGCGGCCATCGAGCGCCACCGAGACCAGCTTGTCCTCGCCGGGCAGCGCGAGGTCGAGGTCCTTCTTGAACTGGCCCGAGCCGTAGGCGCTCTTGACCTGGCCGTAGCAGAACTGGTTGCAGCGCGGCAGGATCTCGTCGCGCAGGAGCGCGATGCAGCGCTCGGTGTCGCGCGCCGACCAGTTGTCGCCATCCGAGTAGTGGAATGGGTAGATGTTCCAATCCTCGGGTCGCCAGCGCGAGCGCAGCTCCTCGAGCAGGACCTCGTAGGCCGAACTGATCTTGGTGCCGCCCGACTCGCGCAAGTGGAAGAAGCTGTGCTGGTCGACCACCTTGGCCACGGCGTCGTGGACGATGTAGACGACCTCGAGCTGCTCGTACTGGCTGCGCAGCCAAGTGTCGATCCAGAACGCCTTGACGCGCACGATCTCCTTCTGCTCGCGCCCCATCGAGCCGGACACGTCCATCACGTGGAAGACGACGGCCGCGGCCTGCGGCTCGTCCACCACCTTCTTGCGGCGGAAGCGTTCATCGCGAGGCTCGGGCAGCACCAGCGGCGCGTCGGGGTCGTAGGCGCCCGAGGCCACGGCGCGCTCGAGCGCGTTGCGCCAAGTGCGTTTGAAGTGGCGCAAGGAACGCGGACCATGCTCGGCGAGGCCGCTCCAGCGACCCGCGGCGGCGCGCAACGCGCGATCGCCACGCGGCTCGATGCGCGGCAGCCCGAGCTCGCGCCCGAGCAGCTCGGCCAGCTCCTCGAGCTCGACGTCGACCTCGAGGATGTGCTCGCCCGCGCCATCGCCGGCCTCGCCGCCGCCTTGGCCCGGGCGCTGCTCGCCGCCCTCGACGGGTTCGCCTTCGCCGCCGCCTTCGCCGCCGCGTCCATCACCTTGCCCGTCGCCATGGCGCAGCCGCGGCAATTCGATCTGCGGGATCGGGATGGAGACGGCGTGGTCGCCGCGGCGCCCGAACAGCTCGGAGCTCGTCAAGTACCGCCGCAGGTCGCTGCGCAGCCGGCCGCGCACGATGTCCTTGAAGCGCGCGCGGTCCTGCCCGATCCGCGAGAGGCTCATGCCGCCTCGCCCAGCGGCTTGTCGTCGCCGCGCGCGTGCAGGCCCGCGACGCGCCGCAGCACGCGCTCGGCGCTCCGCTGGTCGTAGTGGAAGTCGCGCACCAGCCGGTCGCGGATGACGGCGATCTTGTGCAACGCGTCGGGGTCGACCACGGTGGACACGAGGCTCGTGAGCTGGATGCAGTCGCGCCGATCCTCGAAGACCTTGGCCTCGAGCGCGCGCACCAGCCGCGCGTTGTCGCGCCACTCGAAGACGCCGCCCTCCGACTGCACGGCCGAGACGAAGGCCAGGAGCTCGTGGCGGAAGTCGGCCTTGCGCGCCTCGGGGATCTCCATCTTCTCCTCGATGGCGCGCATCAGGCGCTCGTCCGGCTCGCACTCGCGGCCGCGCGCGTCGACCAGCTTCTCGCGCGTGGCCCACGCCTTGGCGTTGTCGACGTACTTCGCGCACAAGGCCTCGACCTCGGCCGGATCGGAAGCCACGGCGGCCTGCACCTCGCGCTTGATCGTCTCCTCGTGCTCCGAGCGCGCCAGCGCCACCAGCCGCAGGCAGCGCTTGCGCACCTCCTCGTTGGACACCAGCGAGTTGTGGCGCAGGCCGCGCTCGATCTCGTCGAGCACTTCCTCCGCACCCACCACCGGGTCGTCCCCCGACAACGCCGCCGCGATCCGGTCCTGCACGTAGCGCGGACCGATGCCGGAGAGACCCTCGCGCGGATGCGACTCGCGCAGTTCGGCCACGGCCTCGGCCGTCCAACCCGCCAGCGCGCCACCGTCGTACAAGCGCGCCTTCTGCGGCAGCGTCAAGCTCGAGTGCGACGGATCCTCGAGGCGCGTCATCACGGCCCACAAGGCCGCCATCTCGATGGCGTGCGGCGCCAAGACGCGCCCCGGCACGCCGCGCTCGACGAAGCGCCGACGATGGATGGCGGCCTCGTCGCGCACGGACAGGTTGTAGGGCACGTCGATCTTGATGGTGCGATCGCGGAAGGCCTCCATCAGGTCGTTCGCCACGAGCTTCTTGTACTCGGGCTCGTTGGTGTGGCCGATGATCACCTCGTCGATCGAGACCTGCGCGAACTTGCGCGGCTTGACCACGTGTTCCTGCGTGGCGCCCAGCAGGTCGTAGAGGAACGCCACGTCGAGCTTGAGCACCTCGACGAACTCGAGCAGGCCGCGATTGGCCACGTTGAACTCGCCATCGAAGTTGAAGGCGCGCGGATCCGAATCCGAGCCGAACTCGGCGATCCGCCGGAAGTTGATGTCGCCCGTCAGCTCGGTCGAGTCTTGGTTCTTCTCGTCCTTGGGCTGGAAGGTGCCGATGCCTACGCGATCCTTCTCGGACAAGGCGAAGCGCCGCACGCGCACGTGCTCGAGCACGCGCCGCCAGTCCCCGCCATGGCGCGCCAGCAACTCGCGCTGCCAATGGCGCGAGACCGGATCGAGCTCGCCTTCGATGCGGATCCTGCACTCGCCCTTCAAGGCGCGCGTCAAGCGCTGCTCCACGACGCGACGCGCCTCGTCGGACAAGAGCAGCAACGGATCCTGGTTCATCGGCGAAGGCACGATGGTTCCGTCGACCAGCCAGTCGAAGGTGTAGAGCGCGCCCGCCGCGCAGCGCGAGTACTGCTCGAGGCCGCGCTTCAGGAGGCGCGCGATGCTGCTCTTGGCGCTGCCCACCGGACCGTGCAGCAGGATCACGCGCCGCTCCGGCCCCAACCCGCGCGCGCCGGCGCGCAGCACGCGCACCAACTCGCACAAGGGCTCTTCGAGTCCCAGCACCGCGTCCTCGCCGCCGTGGAAGGGATCGTCGAAGATGAGCCAACGCGCGCGGCCCGAGGGCAGGCGTTCGACGCCGTGGCTCTCGACCATGTCCGCCAGGCGCTGCCACGCGTTGCGCGCGGGACGCGGATCGGCGTCGAGCAGCGCGAGGTAGTCGGCGAAGCCGCCGGTCCACGACAGCGCCTGGTCGGGTCCCTCCTGGTGCGCGGCGACCAGTTCGTGCAGCGTGGGACGGCTCGTGCTCATGGCAAGTGCGCGGCGGGGACGCCGCGGGGGCGTGTGTGTGGACGGGGAAGACGCGGACAGCGGGAACGGTCCTCGACGACCTCGTAGATCGGATCGGCGCGGCGCGCCCCTGATGCCTTTCGCGGCCACGCGGCGGCGCCTTCCTGCCCCAGAGACCCTCTGGGCGCCCCATGGCGCGATTCCAAGTCCCTTTCCAACATTGACTTGCATCCAAGCTACGCTCCTCGCCCGCCACGCCCGCCCGAGCCTCACTACGCTGTCGCGCATGGACCGCTGCCTGCTGCCGTTCCTGTGCGCCTTGGCGCTGGCCTCCTGTCGCCCCGAAACCGCGCCTCAAGCCGCCGAAATGGCCTTCGAACAGGACCGCGCCTGGCGGCTCCTGCTCGAGCAGGTCGCCATCGGCCCGCGACCCGCCGGCAGCGCGGGCGCCGAGCAGAATCGCATGTTGATCGAGCGCGAACTGCGCGCGGCGGGGCTTGCGCCCATGCGCGAGGCCTTCCGCGCGCCGACGCCGGCGGGCGAGATCGAGTTCGTCAACGTGCTCGCCGACCTGCCCGGCACGGGCGACGACATGGTCATCCTCGGCTCGCACTACGACACCAAGCGCCTGCCCTTCCACTTCGTCGGCGCCAACGACGCGGCGTCGAACACCGCCGTGCTGCTGGAGCTCGCGCGCGTCATCGCCGCCGGCCGCAAGCGCGGCCCCACCTACCGCTTCCTGTTCATCGACGGCGAAGAAGCGGTGCGCGAGCAATGGATCGATCCCGACAACACCTACGGCTCGCGCCACCACGCCAACAAGCTGCGCGACACCGGGATGAGCGCGCGCGTGCGCGCCTTCGTGCTGCTCGACATGGTCGGCGACGCGGATCTGCGCCTGACGCGCGATGTCTACTCCGATCGCAGGCTCGTGGAGATCTTCCACGGCACGGCGCGCAAGAACGGACTGGGCAAGCATGTCGACGGGCCGTCGATGGACGTGCGCGACGACCACATCAGCTTCCTCGCGGTCGGCATCCCCTCCATCGACCTGATCGACTTCGAGTACGGGCCACGCAACTCGCACTGGCACACCGACCAAGATGTGCCGGAGAACTGCTCGGCGGACAGCCTTGGCATCGCCGGACGCATCGCGCTGATGGGCTTGGACGTGCTGGAGAAGGACTACGCGCGCCGCTGACAGGCGCGCATGCCCGCGAGGTCGACGCCTCGACCGCGCCCAGCGTGCCGAATCCAACGCACTTGCCGCGCGGCGCTCAATCCACGGCGTTCACTCCATGGAGGCCACCGGCTCGACTTGCGCCGCGCCCGCGGCGCCACGCTCGGCCCGCGGCGCGGGCGCGAGTTCCACCACCGGCTCGCCCGACTCGGCGTCGACCACGGTCGCGCGCGACGGCGGGGCGACCGCTCCATCGACCACCTTGGCCGAGGAATGGTCGCGTCCAGCCCAGCGCTCGACATCGCCCAACTCGACCGAGACCTGGCGCGAGACGCCCTTGACCTCCATGGTCACGCCGTACAGTCCCTGGCAGGCGGCCATCGTCAGCTTCTTGTGCGTGACGACGACGAACTGCGTGTGGGAGCGGAACCCGTCGAGCATCGCGAGGAAGCGGCCCACGTTGGCCTCGTCCAAGGCCGCGTCGACTTCGTCGAGGATGCAGAACGGGCTCGGACGCGCCTCGAACACGGCGAACAAGAGCGCCAACGCGGTCATGGTGCGCTGCCCGCCCGAGAGCAGGCTGATCGGCAGGAGCTCGCGGCCGGGTGGACGCGCGTAGATGTCGACGCCCGCGTCGAGCGGGTCGGCGCCCTCCTCGAGCGTCACGTCGGCCTTGCCGCCGCCGAACAGCTGGCGGAAGATGCGCTGGAAGTTGGCGCGCACCGTCTCGAAGGTCTCGAGGAACAGCTTCTTGCTCTCAACGTCGATGGTGGCGATCGTCTCCTCGAGGCTCGCGCGCGCCTGCGCGAGGTCGGCGCGCTGGGTCTCCAGGAACGACAGGCGACCGCCGGCCTCCTCGAGTTCGACCATGGCCTCCATGTTGACCGGGCCCAGCTTGTCGAGGCGCGCCTTGGACTCGCGCACTTGCGCGTCCAGCGCGTCGAGCGCCTCGGACGCCGACAGCCCAGCCTCGGGCTCGAAGCCCTCCGACAGCGCCAATTCGTCGAGCGACAGCTCCTCCTGCGCGCGGCGCACGATCTCGTCGCGCGCCATGGCGACGCGCTGCTCCTCGAGGCGCAGCTCCGACAGGTGCGCAGCGAGACCTTCCAACTCGCGCGAGAGCGAATCGAGCGCGCTGCGCGATTGCGCGAGGATCAGGCGCGCCCCATCCAGTCGCGAGCGCAAGTCCGCCACCTCCTCCTCGATCCCGGCGCGCTGGGCGAGGATCTCCGCGCTGCGCTCCTCGAGCTTGGCGACCTCCTCGCGATCCTCGCGCGATTGGACCTCGTGCTCGCCGGCTAGGCGCGCGGCGCGCACGGACTCAAGGCGGGTCTCCTCCACGACCGCGCGCAAGTCGCGCACGCGGCGCGCGAGTCCGTCGTGCTCGGCGCGCAAGGTGCTGGCGGCGAGCTGGGTGCGGGCCAGCTCGCGCGCCGAGGCGTCGCGGCGCTGCTCGAGGTCCGCGCGACGCTCATGGTCGGCGGCCAACGCGGCGGCCTCGCGCGCGTGCTCGGTCTCGGCCGACTCGCGCGTCGCGCGCGCCTGCGCGAGCTCCGACTCCATGCGCGCGATCTGGGCCTCGGCCGACGAACTCTCCTGCTCGATGCCGCGCTTGAGGGCGTCCTGGTCGCTCAGGCGCGCGCGCGCCGTGGCCAGCGCGCTCTCGGCCGCGTTGCGCGCCACGCGACGCGCCTCCAGTTCGACGGAGCTCTGCTCCCACTCCTTCTGCAGGCCGATGCGCGCGGCCACGACCTCGCCACGACGCGCATCGAGCTCCTCGATGCGCCGGTCGAGGTCCTCGACCTTGCCGCGCAACTCCGCGGCGCTCGAACGCCGCGACACGGCGCCTTGGCCGGCGGCCCGGTGGCCGCCATGCGCGCAAGCCGCGTCGACCAGCTCGCCTTGCGGCGTCACGAAGCGCAACGACGGATGCCGCGCCACCAGCGACATGGCCGCCTCCAAGTCGCGCGCCAGCCAGACGCCCGACAAGAGCGAGCGCGCGAGGCCCTCGTAGCCCTCGTCCACCTCGACGCGGGCGAGCAGCGTGCCCAGCACGCGCTCGTCGTCGGAAAGACCCGACTCGTCGGCCTCGCCGGCGCCGAAGCCGCCGGCCACCACCAGCGAGACCTGCCCGGCCTCCTTGCTGCGCAGCCAATCGACCACGGCGGCCACGCGCTCCGGTCGGTCGACGACCAAGGCGCCCGCGCGCCCGGCGAGCGCCGCATCCAACGCGCGCGCGTGCTCGACGCTCGTGCGCAGGTGGTCGGCCACCAGGCCCATCAACGCGTCGCGCCCGAAGGGCTCGCCGCGCTTCTCGATGGCCTCGAGCACCTTCTTCGCGCCGGCGGACAGTTCCTCGAGGTCGCGCTCGCGCGCCAAGAGCACTTCGATCGTGCTCTGCGCCCGCGCGCGGTCGAGCTCGAGCTGCTTCTTCTCCTGGTCGGCGCGCGCCACCGCGGCCGCGGCGTCCTGCATGGCCTGCGCCAGCTCGCGGCGCCGCACCTCGTGCTCGCCTTGCGCGCGCGCCGCTTCGGCGGCCGCGGACTCGTGGTTCGCCTGTTCGAGGCGCAACGCCTCCACCACGGCCAACGCCTCCGACAAGCGCGTCGATGCGAGTCCCACGCGCTCCCGCAGCGGCACGAGCGCGGCGTCGAGGGCCGCGCTGCGATTCTCGGCCTGCGAGCGCGAAGCGAGGAGGCGCTGCACGGAGCCCGACAAGCGCTCGATCGTGGCGCGCAGCCGCTGGGACTCGGAGTCCAGCTCGCCCTGCGCCCGCGCGCGCGTCATGTGTTCTTCCTGCGCCGAACGCGCCCCGCCTTCCAGTTCGGCCAACTCGCCGGCGATGCGCTGGAGTTCGGCCTCGCGCTCCGACAAGAGGCTCGACAGGCGCGCGGCGCGCTCACCCTCCTCGCGCGCGGCCTGCTCGCGCTGGCCGGCGCGCGAGGCCAGTTGGGCCCGCCGCTCGTCGACCATGCGGCCGTCGCCCGACAGGCGCGAGGCGTCCGCCACCAGGCTCTCGATGCGGCCGGAGAGCGCCTCGGCCTCCTTCTCGCGCAGCTGCAGGCCGCCTTCGGCCTCCTCGCGCGAGGAGCGGGCCGCTTCGGCGCGGGCTCCGACATCGGTCGCCTGACCGCGCAGCTCGCGCAGGAGGTCGGCGCCTTGGCGCGCGCGGTGCTTCAAGAGCCGCGTGCGCTCGCGCGCCCACTCGTCGCGCGCGGCGACGTAGCGTTCGGCCTTGCCGGCCTGGATCTTCAACGAACGCACGCGCGAGCCCAGTTCCCCGATCACGTCGTCGAGGCGCGCCATGTCCTCGGCCACGCGCTTGAGGCGCAACTCCGCTTCGCTCTTGCGCTGGCGATAGCGCGACACGCCCGCCGCCTCCTCGAAGATGCGTCGCCGCTCGAGCGGGTTGGCCGACAGCACGGAGTCGATCTTGCCCTGCTCCAGCACCGAGTAGCCTCGGCTGCCGAGGCCGGTGTCGAAGAGCATCTCCTTGATGTCCTTGAGGCGCACCTTCTCGCCGTCGAGCAGGTACTCGCCCTCGCCGGACTTGAACACGCGCCGCATGATCGACACCTCGGCGCCGCGCCCGGCGAGCACGCCGGTCGAGTTGTCGAGCACCAGCGTCACCTCCGCCACCGAAAGCGGCGGGCGCGAGGCGCTGCCCTTGAAGATCACATCCGTCATCTCCGCGCCGCGCATCGAGGTCGGACGCTGCTCGCCCAGCACCCAACGCGTGGCGTCGACGATGTTGCTCTTGCCGCAGCCATTGGGGCCGACGACGCCCGTGAGCGTCTTGTCGCCGAAGTCGAAGGTCGTGCGGTCGGCGAACGACTTGAAGCCGAAGAGTTGGAGTCGCTTGAGGCGCATGGTGTCGGTCTAGCTGTCTTGCGCGCCGGCGGCGCGGGGCGGTGTGGCCGCCTCCTCTCGCGAGGCGGTGGACGGGAACAGTTCGAAGGTCCGGGCCGCAGCCGGCCGCAAGGCGAAGAGCGGCGCGGCGCCCGAGCGGATGCGCGCGCGGCGCGCGGCGAGCCGCGCCATGGCGCGCGCGAGCGGAGCGTCCTCGGCCGGACGGCCGGACGCGCAGCCTTCGAGCAGGTCGCGCGGATCGAGCACGCCCTCGCGCAGTCCCGCCAGGAGCCGAGCATGGGCGTCGAGCACGGCATCGCCGCCGAGGCGCTGCATCTCGGTGCGCGCGTGCAGCTCGATCCCGGAGATCTCGTCGCCGCGCGCGGACTCCACGGGGACTTGTTCGTCGAACAGGCGCTCTTGCCGCAACGGAGCGGCGCGTCGGTCGAGTTCGCGGAAGCGCGCCGCCGCTTCGTCGCATGGCACGAGGTCGAGTTGCACGGCGAGGCCGCGCGCCGCTCCGAGCCTCTCGCACGCCTCAGCGAGGAAGGCGAGCATGCGCGTCGCCTCGTCGACGCGCACCTCTCCGTCGCAGGCGATGCGACAAGCCTCGCGCAAGCCGATGGGCGCGACCAGCGCCGAGCTGCGGCCGCGCGCGCGCGCGCCCTCGAGGCGGCGCTGGCGGCGCGCCTGCGCCAGTCCAGCCTGCGCCTCGAGCGCCAACTCGAGCTGGTGCTGCAACTCGGCGAACAACAAGTCCTCGCGCCAGGCGCCCGCGCGACGCGCCGCGCGAGGCAAGTTGAGGGCGACGCCCGAGGCGCAGCGCAGCGCGCCGCGCTCGCCTTCGCGCCGCGCGAGGCCGTGGCCCATGGCGCGCGCGCCGTCCTCGGCGAAGGCGAGGCGCACCAAGCGCCGCTCGAGCAGCCGCTCGAGCGCCGCGCGCGCGGCATCGTCGGCCTCGACCAGATCGGCGGCCAACTGCAGCTCGAGGATCGCGCGCGGCGTCGCCTCGTCGGCCGCGGCGAGCTCGGCGAGCTCCTGCAGGAGCACCACGAGTCGTCCTCGTTCGCGCGCTTGCGGCTGGGCCGCGCGCGAGCGCAGCGCGAGCTCGATCGGTCGGTTGCACGAGGCGGAGACCGCGGCCAAGGCCTGCAGCCAGCCGCGCGCCGGCCCGCCCTCGCCGCCACGCCGCTCGCGCACGAGCGCCGACAACGGCTCGAGCGCCTCGTCGAGCACGAGCGCGTGCGCCACTCCGCGCGCGGCAAGGGAGATCTCGTCCAGCGCGCCATGCAGCGAACGCGGCCCGGGTTCGCCGTCGAGGAAGGACTCGAGCGGCACCGCATGCGCCAACGACTGGTGCGGCGAGGACAGGCCGAGCACATGGATGTCGCCCGACAAGTGGCTCTCGGCCACCGCGGGCGGCAGCAGGTGCTCGAGCGAGTAGCGCAACAGCACTTCGTCGGCGATCTTCGAACGGGGATGGACATCCGCCGCCAACCACCGCTCGATGTCGGCGCGCGGCACGGCCACCGGCCGGGCGCGCGACAACGCGGCGGCCGCGCCGCGCTCGAAGAGCACCTCGTCGACGAGTTCGCGCACGAGCGTGGTCGTCAGGCGCCGCAAGCCGCTCGCGAGCACCTTGGCCTCGACCTGCGCGGCCACCTCCTCGGCGCTGGCGCGCGGCAGATCGGCCTCCTCCATCAAGGCGGCGACGATGCGGTCCTTGCGCCACGGTTCGACTCCGCGCGAGTCCTGCACCGACGGGGCCCGAACGTCGACGCCGCGCCCCGCGCCCTCGCTGGTGGCGGCGCGGATGCGCGCGCGCCGATCGCGGTAGAGGATGTAGCTCTTGGCCACGGGAAAGCGGCCGAGCTCGACCAGCGCCTGCTCGACGAGGTCCTGGATGGCTTCGATCGGCGGCGTGGCCGAGCCGCGCGTCGTGGCCCACAGGCGTTCGAGCGCCGCGCAGGCGAGGTCGGCCACCTCGCGCGCGAGTTGCGGATCCTCGTCGCCGACGGCTTGTTGCGCGCGGCGCACCGCCGACTCGATCTTGGCGCGGTCGAAGGCCGCCTCCGAGCCATCGCGCTTCTGCACGCGCTCGATGCGCCGCCGGCCCTCGGGCGCGGCGGCCAGTTCGCGCGGATCGGGGTTCACGACTCCGATCCTCCGCGCCGCTCGCCCGCCTGGCGCGCCGCATCGGCCGGCCGCGACTCGAGGATCGGCCGAAGCTCGTCGAGGAACTGCGACACATCCTTGAACTCGCGGTAGACGGAGGCGAAGCGCACGTAGGCCACGTGGTGGATCTTGCGCAGCTCCTCCATGACCAGGTTGCCGATGACGGAGCTCGGCACCTCGCGGTCGTACTCCTCCTGGCAACGCGCCTCGACCGTGGCGGCGGCCGCCTCGAGCGTCTCGATCGACACCGGCAGCTTCTCGCAGGCGCGGATCATGCCCGCCAACACACGCTCGCGCTCGAAGCGCACGCGCTCACCGCTCTTCTTGACCACGCGCAGCGGCGTCTCCTCGATGCGCTCGTAGGTCGTGTAGCGCAGGAAGCAGGCCAGGCACTCGCGGCGACGGCGAATGACCCCGCCTTCGGCGGAAGCACGCGAGTCGACGACGCGGTCGTTGTCCTGTTTGCAGCGGGGGCAGCGCATGGCGCTCGGCCAAGGAGGCTCGGGGATCGCGACGGATCGTCGGCCGAGACGTGTCGGGCGCGGATCCGGGGCGGATTGGGGGATCGACCGGACGCGCCGGACGGAGCTGGGCTTGCCGGGGGGTCGGCGACCACCCACAACGCCTCGCTCTCGCAGGAGATTCGCACGCAACCGCTGGGGTGTCAACGCGCATGGCGCGTCGCGGCCGCAAGTCTCACTTGCCGAGGCAGAAGCGCGCAAAGACACGGTCCAGCACATCCTCGGCGGTCGACTCGCCGCCTAGGCGTCCGAGCGCACCCTGGGCGCGCGCGAGGTGCTCGGCCGCCAGTTCCAAGCCGCGTGGACGAGCCTCCAAGGCAGCGGCCAACTCGTGCGCCAACTCGTCGAGCGCCAGCCCTTGGCGCGCGGCCGTCTCGCGCAGGATGCCGGCGGCCGGCCCCCCTTGCACGGGGCGCCCCGCCTCGTCGCGCGAGCTCGCCTCGGGCTGGTCCATTCCGTGGAAGCCACCGCCGTCGGCCAGGGTCCGCGCGATGGCGCGCCGCAGTTCCTCGAGGCCCGCACCGGTGCGGGCCGAGACGCGGATCACCGCGAGCGCGCCGACCGCCGGCGACGGAGCGGCGGCGGGGCGGTCGATTTGGTTCCAGACCAGGATGCGCGCGGCGCCGGCGGGCAGCGGCGGCGCGGCCGAAAGCGGCAGCGTGGCGTCGGCCACCCACAACGCGAGATCGGCCGCCTCGGCCTCCTCGCGCGCGAGCACCTGAGCCGCGAGTTCCAACGGATCGCGCGACTCCGACAAGCCCGCGGTGTCGAAGAGTTCGACCTCCATGCCCTCGAGCGCGAGTCGCGCCGACAAGGGATCGCGCGTCGTGCCGGCCTGCGGCGAGACCAGCGCGGCCGCGCGACCGACCAGCGCGTTGTACAGGCTCGACTTGCCGGCGTTGGGCGCGCCGCACAACACGACGCGCGCGCGGCCCTCGGCGCGCGGCCGCGCGCGCACCATGGCGCGCGCCGCCTCGCAGGCTCGCGCGGCGCGGCGGGCGAGCGCGTCGATGGCGGCCCCGTCCACCGAGGCCGTGTCTTCGTCGGCGAAGTCGAGCGCGGCCTCGCACAAGGCGCGAGCGTCGAGCAGATCGCCGCGCAACTCGTCAAGCAATCTTGACAGGCCGCCGCCCGACAAGCGCAGCGCGGCGCGCGCCTCGGCGACCCCTCCCGCCGAGACCAGCGCCAGGATCCCCTCGGCGCGCGGCAGGTCCAGCCGTCCGGCCTCGAAGGCGCGACGCGCGTACTCGCCGGGACGCGCCGGCTCGGCGCCCAACGCCAGGACGCGCGCCAACGCCGCCTCGGCGAGCGGTGTCGCGCCGCGCACGTGCAGCTCGACCACGTCCTCGCCTGTGAACGAACGCGGCGCGCGCATGCACAGGAGCCAAGCGTCCTGCCGTTGCGCCCCGTCGTCGAAGCGCGCCCGGAACAGTCCGCGCGGCAGCGCTTCGACCGGCCCTCCGGCCACGCAGCACGCGCCCGCGATGGCGAAGGCGCGCGGACCCGAAAGGCGCACGATGGCGCGCGACGAGCCGCCGGGAGGCGTGGCGAGCGCGGCGATGGTCGAGCGCGGCGCTGCCGTCGGTTCCGGCGAAGGCGCCATGGTCGACGCTCAGCGCCCCTTGCCGCGCGCCTTCTGCAACTCCTCCATCTTCTCCTGCTGGGCCTTCATCAGCTTGGAGAAGAAGCCGTCCTTCCTGGGCTCTTCCTTGTCGTCGAGCGGCCAGTACTTCTTGATGACCTTGATCTCGATGATGCCGAGCGTCGACTGCGTGATCATGTACAGCGACAAGCCCGCCGCGTAGTTGTACAGGAAGACGCCCATCACCACGGGCATCCACATCATCATCTTGTACATCATCAGCGCCTGCTCCTCCGTGGGGCGCGGCATGCTGCGTTGCTGCAGGATCCACATCACCACCATCAGGGGCGGCAGCACGTTCAGCGCGGAGCCCACCAGCGGCAGTTCCGTGCCGAGCGGCAGCAGCTGGTCGGGCAGCGACAAGTCGCGCACGATGCCGAGGAAGGACTCCTGGCGCAGGTCGAAGGACACGCCCACGGCCTTGAACAAGCCGATGAAGATCGGGATCTGCAGCAGCGGCGGCAGGCAGCCGCCGAGCGGCGGGAACGCGCCCTCCTCCTGCATCACCTTGGCCTGCTCCTGGCGCAGGCGCGCGGGATCCTTCTCGTAGCGCTTCTTGAGCTCCTCGATGCGCGGCTGGACGCGCTTCATCTTGCTCTGGTACTTCGCCATCGCCGTCTGCGAACGGCGATTGAGGGGGAACAGCACCAGGCGGACGAACAGGGTCAGCAGGATGATGGCCATCCCCCACGAGTTCGTCAGCCCGTGGAAGAAGCCCATGATCGCCAAGAGCGCCTTGGCGATGCCGGCGAAGAAGCCGAGGTCGTGGTCGGCGAGGTGCCGATGGTCCGGCGAGGCGGCCTGCAGCTCGGAGCGATCCTTGGGGCCCGCGTACAGATCGAAGGTCCAGCTGCGCGATTCGCCGAGTAGCGGCAGGTCGAGGCCGAGCGCCACTTCCGCCTCCATCTGGCGCCAACCATCGGTCTGCTTGTCCTTGGCGTGGAAGGGCGCGTCGAAGAGGGCGCGCCAGCTCGTGCCGACGATGGCCGCCCGATCCGCGTCGCCGCGACCGGAAAAGAGCGCCGCGAAGTACTTGTTGTGCGCGCCAACCCAGCCGACGGGCAGTCCGACGGACAAGGCGCCGAAGCGTTCGCTCGCGTCGGGCGTGTAGTTGCGCGTGGCGAAGGCGCCGGCTTCGTCGCCGGCGACGGGCGCCCAGGCGACGGCGGACGGTTCCATGTAGAACGAGTCGCCCGAGTCGTAGGGCATGCCCGTGGCGGGCACGAAGGTGAAGTCGCGGCGGCCCGCGGCCTCCTTCGACGACTCGTTCCTGATCTCGAGCTCAAAGCGCAGGCGGCTGGCGCCCGCGTCGGCCAGCAAGCGCTTGACGTAGACGACCCCGGTGCCCGGAGCGTACTGCCACTCGACGCCGCGCGGGGCCGAAGCGTCGGGCACCAGCGCCATCGTCCACAAGGCCGTGTCGAGCTCCTTGCCCGCGACGAGCTCGGCCGAGGGCGACGCGCGCAGCGCGAGCGAGCGCGAACCCTGCTTGCCGTCGTCGACAGTCGACAAGACCAGTGCCCAGTTCTCGGGCTTTTGGCGCTCGGACTCGGGCAGGTTGGCGTCCTGGACCAAGGCCGCGTGGCGCAACTCGGCGATCGAGCCGCCGCGGTTGGTGGCGACGATGCGCCAGCGCTGGGCGCCCTCGCCGAGCACCAGCGTCTCGACGCGTTCGACCTCTTCGCGCAGCACGCGCGCGCCCTCCACGGGCTTGGTCGGCTCGGCGGCGGACACCACCGCGGTCGATGTCGATGTGGTGGCGGCGGCCGCGTCGGAAGTGGTCGGCGCCGCGGGCTTCTCGGGCGGCGGGAACAAGATGCCCCAGCCAACGACGATGACGAAGCACAGGAGCAGCGCGGAGAGGAAGCGTTTGTCCACGGTGGGTGGTGTAGTGCGGTTCGGCGATTTTCGTGCAGGCGGGGCGTGCGCGCGGCACGCCGCTCTTCGCGGACGCTTCAGCGTCCGACCGAGAGGCGCTCCGCCAGGAACTCGGGCAGGTCCTTCACGGCGCGGATGCGTTCCGCCGCCGCTTCATGGTCGTAGTCGAGGCGCACGAAGCTCGGCCGCTTCCCGTCCCACAACACGTAGGAGAGTCGCGGATCGCCGTCGCGCGGCTGCCCGACCGAGCCCACGTTGACGATCGCGCGGCACGACTCGGACAGCCCGAGGTCGAGCGGCGTCGTCGTGCCGGTCGGACGATACATGCGCCCGTCCTCGAAGTAGATCGCCGGCACATGGCTGTGGCCGACGAAGCACAAGAGGCGCTGTTTCGCGCGCAACGCGGCGAAGCAAGCGCGCATCTTGTCGGGATTGGCGCGATCGCGCGGCAGCATGTACTCCCGCAGGGGATCGCGTGGCGAACCGTGCGCCCACATGGCGGATTCGTCCAGCGCCTCGGGCGACAGGGAATCGATCCAGTCGAACGGCTCGAAACCCTCGACCCCGAGCGCCTCCTTGGTCCAACGGATGGCGGCGCGCGCCTTGGGATTGAAGTCGCTGTCCTGCTCCGTGTCGATCAGCGCCGCCTCGTGGTTGCCCTTCAGGCAAAGCCCGGGCAGCAGCTCGCGCGCGGCGCCCCGGCCGGCGATGAGCGCGCGCACGCGACGCACCGCCTGCAACGGCTCGGCCCCGTAGCCCACCATGTCGCCGAGGCAGTAGAAGCGCTCGACGCCACGCGCCACGGCATCCGCCACCGCCGTCTCGATGGCCGGCATGTTGGCATGCAGATCGGAGATGATGGCGGTCAGGGGGTAGGCCACGGCGGAGGTCCGGCCGGCAGCGGCTTCGCCGGCCTGCGGATCGGCAGGGCTCGTGCGAGACGCGCTGAGGGCGGAGAATAATCGGGAAAGCGGCCCTTCCCGTCAAGCTTGGCGGCCAGCCTCCGACCTCCCGCGACGCCAAAGCAGCGCATACAGCGCGAGGCACGCGCCTGCTCCGCCCATGGCGCCTTGGGCGGGGTCCAAGCCGAGTCTCCCGACGCCCACCGCGGCGCACCACGGCAACAGCCCGAGCAAGCCCAGCCAGGCAGCCACGGCCATCCGACCAAACCCGGCGCGCTGCAGGCGGTGGGCGAGATGTCGACGATCTCCGCGCCAAGGCGCGACGCCGGCCCGCAGGCGCGCGACGGACACGCAGGCGAGATCGATGGCCGGCAGGACGAGGCCCAACCAAGCCCATGGATGCAGGCAGCAGGCGAGGAAGCCCAGCAAGTGGGAGCCCGAGTCGCCGAGGTAGGCGCGCGCCCCCCCGCGCGCCAGGTTGAAGGGCAGCAGGGCCGCCACCGCCGCCCCCGCCGGATGGGCCGAGAGCAGGCAGGCTGCGCCGGGCGCGAGCAGGCAGGCTCCGTCGGCGTTGTCAAATGTATTGGACACATTGGCGGCGACCAGCGCCAAGGCGCCCAGCAAGACGGCCTGCTCGGCCGGCAAGCCGCTGCCGAGCGCCAGCAGCGCGGCCGCGGCGCATTGTCCAGCAAACTTGACAGATGGCGGCAGGCCGCGCGGCAGCAAGTCGTCGCACAGCCCCAGCGCGAAGGCCGCCAACAAGCCCGGCAGCAGCGCCGAGGCCGCGACGACGCCGAAGGGCGTGGTGCCCGCGCCGCTCCACGCCAGCGCCGGGAGCGCCGCGATGGCGAGCGCCGGCCCGAGGGCCAGCGGCACGGCGCGCGGTTGCTGCTTGCGCTCGCGCTCCCCCGATCCATCGTCGGAAAGCGCGCGCCAGCGCATGAACGCCACGACCGAGAGCGCCGCGACCAGCGCGGCGCAGGCGTGCGGGGACCATTCCAAGCTCAGGCGCTCCACCCGTACCAACCGCGCTCCACGAGGAGGCTCGCCACGGCGGGCGGCAGCTCCGCCAAGGCGGATTCGTCGCCCCGCGCCAGGCGCTCGCGCAAGTCGGTCGAGCTCGTCGGCACGACGGGCACATCCAGCCAACCGCGCTCGAGCGAAGCCCGCGTGGCTTCGTCGAGTCCCCGCCCGGCGCGTTCCAACACCACCGCGCGCGGTTCGCCGCGCGGCACGATCAAGGGCTCGGCCAGCTCGAGGATCGCGCGGCCCTCGCGCCAGCGCGGCAAGTCGGGCAGGTTGTCGGCACCCAGCACCAGCACCAGTCGCGCTCCGCCTTGCTCGGCGGCGAGTTCGCGCAGCGTGTCGATCGTGTAGGAAGGCGGCGGCCGTTCCAGTTCGCGCGCATCGACCTCGACGCCCTTCAAGCCCGCGAAGGCGGCGCGCACGAGTTCGAGGCGCGCGGCGTCGTCCACGGCGGGCCCGTTGGCCTTGAACGGCGAACGCGCGGCCGGCACGACCAAGCACCGGTCCAAGCCCCCTTGATTCATGGCCGCGCGCAACACGTGCACATGCCCGAGGTGCGGAGGGTCGAAGCTTCCTCCGTACACGCCGAGGCGCTCGCTCTTGCGACGAGAGGATTGCATGGGCCCATGGTTACCAACGCCGGTCCGGGGCGGTACTCCCCTCCGAAGGTCCGGTACGCCACCATCCAGCGGATCCCGGCGCCCCCAAGGCGCCCCCCCTGCCTGTGGTGCCTACGGCCTCGGGCGTCTACAGCAGCGGTCCTTAGAGGTCCCCGGCGGTCCTTAGAGGTCCCCAGCGGTCCTTCGGGGCCTCCCCGGGAAAGTGGGCGCCTGAAGTGGCCGCCTCTTGCAGGCGCCTCCTGCGTTGACTTCGCCGTAGACACCCAGCACAATCCCTCGCCCGCGCCCGCCATCTGGCTGGCGCCAGCCCCCCCGAATCCATGAAGCTGAACCCCATCGTCCTCGGTCTGGCCCTCCTCGTCGGCGCTGCTTCCTGCACGAGCTCGAAGACGCACTACGACGATCACTGGAATCCGCGCTCGATCGGCCTGCGCATGGGCAACCACGCGTTCAACTACCGCCAGGACCGCGACGGCGAGGACTTCTGGGCCTTCCAAGGTCGCCAGATGTCGGCGGTGGGCACGACCGTCCAGCGCCATGTGTTCAACGAGAACCCGGACAACCCGCTGCAGCCTCAGTGAACCGAGCCCCGCGCGGGCGCTCGCGTCGACCAGCACCAGCCGTGGCCCTTGGCCGCGGCTGGCGCGCTTTCTGGCCCTATCCGCCGTTGGTCGCGGGCAGTTCGAGGGCGCGCGCCGCCTCGCGGCACAGCCGCTCGAAGCCCGGCGCGTCCGCGGCGGCTTCGAGGCGCGTCGCGTCGAACTTGCGCCACCAAGTACGTTGGCGCCGAGCGAATTGGCGCGTCGCCAGCGCGATGGCGTCGATGGCCGAGCGCAACGGCAACTCGCCGCGCGCGACGAGCGCCGCCTCGCGGTAGCCGAGCGCGGCGGAAGCCGTGGGCCCGAGCTGGCGAGCCTCCTCCAGCTTGCGCGCCTCCTCCGCCCAGCCGGCGGCGAACATGGCCTGCGCGCGAGCACGAATGAGCGCGTCCAGCTGCTCCACCGCGCAATCGAGCCAGACAAGGCGCGCCGCGCGCGCTGGCGCGGCCCACTGCGTCTTCAAGGTGCTGGGCGCCTGGCCGGTGAGCGCGTGGATCTCCAGCGCGCGCAAGAGTCGATAGTGATCGTTGGGATGGATGCGCAGGGCCGTCGGCGGATCGAGGCGCAGCAGTTCGCCGTGCAGGCGTTCCTGTCCCTCGCGCGCCAGTCGTGCGCGCAACTTCTCGCGCAACGCGTCGTCGCCGGGGATGTCGGGCGCGAGTCCATGCACGAGCAGCTTGAGGTAGAAACCCGTGCCGCCGACGAACAAGGGCGTGGCCCCGCGCTCGACGCAGCCCTCGAGCACTTGGCCGAGGTCGTGCAGGAAGCGCGAGGCGTCGTAGCGCTCGCGGGGATCGGCGCAGTCCAGCATGTGGTGCGGAACCAGCGCGCGTTCGGCCGCGTCCGGCTTGGCGGTGCCGATGTCGAGGCCGCGGTAGACTTGCATCGAATCGAGCGAGACCAGTTCCAAGCCGTGACGGCGAGCGAGCGTGAGCGCCAAGGCGCTCTTGCCCACGCCCGTGGCGCCGACGATGGCGCGCAAGCGCAGGCCGCGCAACGGATCCGGATGCGATTCCAAGGCGGCCAGCCTAGCAGCCCGCAGGGCCGCGCGCGTGGTCGCTCGCAAGGTGCGCCGCCTTGCGTACAGTACTTCCAGCATGACGCCCCTGCTGCTCTCCGCCGCGCTGCTCGCCACCACGACCGCGATCCTCGTCGCACCGACCTCCACCGCGCAGGAGGGCGCTCCGCCGCCGCCCCCGCCGGCGCCGACGACAGCCGCCACGCCAGCGGCTGCGGCTTGGCTCGACGTGGACGGCGCCGCGCTGGCGCCGGGCAAGTTGCCGACTTCCACGGCCGAGGATGCGCGCAAGGCCTTCGAGCTCTTGCGCGCCGCGCCGCGCGCCAAGCTGGCCGATCCCTATCCCCTGCAGGGCTTCGACCTGCGCGTCGACCTGCGCTACCGCGGCGCGGAAGGCGCGCGCAACGACCTGCCGGATGCGCGCTGGCAATGGCTGGCGCCCGACCACTTGCGCTTGTCGACTGGCCGCAAGCGCGAACTCCTGCGCGGGCCCAAGGGCGATTGGCTGGTCGACTCGTCGCGCACGCCGACGGAGCTGATCGAGCTGGGCGTCGCGCGCGAACACAAGGAGGATCGACGGGCCTTGGATGAAGGGCTGGCGCTGGCGCGCACGGTGGCGAGCTTGTTCGACTTGCGCGCGCTGCGACTGCGGCGAGTCGCAGGCGCCACGGCCCCCACCTGCCCCAACGAAGCGCTGACGGCGCGCGCCGGCGAACTAGCCTGGTTGCTGGTCGAGACGCCTGATCTGGCGCTGCCGCCAGAGGCCGAGCGCCGGCCCTCGGACATGGTGCGCGCGCTGCTCGGATACGACCGCGCGCTGGGGCTCGTCGAGCAGGCGCAACTCGCCGAACTGCGCGCAGGCGAAGCCGGTGGCCCTCCCTCGGCGGCGGCGCCCACCCTGCACGTGGCGTTGCGCGACCACCGCCTGGTCGATGGCATCCTCGTTCCGCACCACTTCGCCGTCCACGGCATCGGTCCGCAAGGCAAGCTGCGCGCGGAAGCGGGCATGGATGGCTACTTGCGCGGCGCGAGCCTGAAGCCCGCGTTCGCGCCCGAGCAATTCACGCCCGGGCAACTCGCGCCCGAAGGAGCAGGCGCGGGCGGAACCGAAGCTCGAACCCCGCCGGGAAAGCCCGGGAAGGAAGGCGGCTGAGGCCGGCTGGCGTCAAGTCTATTTGACAGCTTCGCCGCGGTACGCGACCGCCGGCCCTCTGGCCAGCCGCGCCGGGCGCCGCCTCGACGAGGACCGCGGCCAAAGGCGCGATCTCAGCGGCGGTCGAACGCGCGTTCGAGGTCCGCCAGCGCGAACCGCACGCGCGTGGGCCGTCCGTGGACGCAGGTCTGGTCCGACAAGAGCGTCGCGCCGCGCGCGAGCAGGCCCTGCATCTCGTCCTGATCGAGTTCGTCCCCCGACATGACGGAGGAGCGACAGGCGGCGCGTTGCAGGGCGGCCTCGAGCAGGCGCTCGGCGTCGATCTGGCGTTCGTCGACCAGCAACGCCACGAGATCGCGCACGATGGCCGCGGCGCGCGGGCGCGCGAGGCGCGCGGGCAACGCATGCAGGGCGATGGTGGACTCGCCCATGGCCGACAACTCGATGCCCACGCGCGCCAGCTCGCCGGCGCGACCCAACAGGAGCTGGCACTCGCTGCGCGCCACCTCGACCAGCTCGGGCAGGAGCAGGCGCTGGGACTCGAGTGCTCCGGCGCGCAGGCGCGCCAAGAGGTCCTCGTATTGGATGCGCTCGTGCAGCGCATGCTGGTCGATGACTTCGAAGCCGTTCTCGATCTCGCGCACGAGGTAGGTGCGGGCGACCTGCAGCAGCGGCGCGCCCGCGCGCACCGGCCGCGCGGTGACGGCGGCGGGCAAGGAGGTTAGCAGGCGTCCCACGGCGGGCGCTGCGACGACGGGGATGGAAGCCTCGGACGCGGAGCGCGACGAGGCGGAGGGTGCTTCGCGCACGGAAAGCCGCGTCGAATCGGCGGGCAGTCCGCGTCCGGCGGATTCGTAGTCGAACTCGGCGCCGCGCGACTCGCGTCGCAAGGTGGCGTCCACCAGTCGCGCGCCGGGCGTCGCGATGTCGCAACGCGCCACCGACGCGCGCAGGTGGTGCACGAGGAAGCCGAACAGGCGCCGCTCGTCGCGGAAGCGCACTTCGGTCTTCGCCGGGTGCACGTTCACGTCGACCAACGACGGATCCATCGAGAGGTGCAGGAACGCCGACGGTTGCCGATTGTCGAACAAGAACCCGCGGTAGCCGTCCTTGAGCGCGCGCAGGAGCACCTTGTCGCGCACGCTGCGGCCGTTCAAGAACCACATCTGGCGCGAGGCGTCGGAGCGCGCGAAGCGCGGCGGCGCGACCCAACCCGCGAGCGCCACGGGGCCGTCCTGCGCCCGCACCTCGACCAGCGCGTCGGCGAGCTCGGCGCCGAAGGCGCGGCGCACGCGCGCGCGCAGGTCCATGCCCTGCTCGCAGTCGAACACGCGCTTCTTGTCGTGCAGGAGCTCGAAGGCGACTCCTACGTGGGCCAGCGCGATGCGCTGCACGTAGTCGAGCACCCGACCGAGCTCGGTGGCGGTCGACTTGAGGAACTTGCGCCGCGCCGGGGTGTTGAAGAACAGGTCGCGCGCCTCGACGGTGGTGCCAGGCGCGCCCGAGGCGGGCATGGGCCCGGAGAGCACACCCCCCTCGCAGCGCATCTCGCGCGCCTCGAGTCCGCGCGGAGCTGACACGATGCGGCAGCGCGCCACGGAGGCGATGCTCGCCAGAGCCTCGCCGCGGAAGCCCAGGCTGGCGACATGCTCGAGGTCGCCGGGTTCGCGCAACTTGCTGGTGGCGTGGCTCGCGAAGGCCAACGCGAGGTCCTCGACGCCCATGCCGCAGCCATCGTCGACCACGCGCACGAGGCGCGCGCCGCCCTCCTCGAGCTCGATCCGCACGCTGGTGGCGCCGGCGTCCAGCGCGTTCTCGACCAGCTCCTTGACCACCGAGGCGGGCCGCTCGACCACCTCGCCGGCGGCGATCTGGTCGACGACCAGCTGGTCGAGCACGCGGATCCGGGCGGGAGTTCCGTTGGCTTCCACGCGCGCATGGTACAGCCGCGCCGTCGCACCGTCACGCCGTGGCCGCGCACTCCCCCACCCGACCCCGCGAGTCAGGGTACGGGACGGTAGATGCTGGTCTTTTCGACCTGCACCCGCGTCCACTTGTCGTCGACGTTCAGCGTCGACTCCGAACCGCCCAGGAAGAACCAACCGTCGGGGCGCAGCTGGCGCCGCACGCGGCGCATTATGTCGCGCTTGGTCTCGAGCGAGAAGTAGATCAGCACGTTGCGCATGAACACGAGGTCCATCGGCGGCCAGGCGGGGAACGGCCGCGAGAGGTTGACCTCGACGAACTCGATCATCGAGCGCACCTCGGGCTTGAGCTGCCACTCGGGTCCGTGCTTGTCGAAGTACTTCACGAGCAGCTTGGCCGGCAAGCCGCGATTGACCTCGAGCTGCGAGTAGCGCCCCTCGCGGCAGCGCACCAGCATCGACGGAGCGATGTCGCTGGCCACGAAGCGCACCTTCCAGCCCCGCAACTCGGGGAAGTGCTCGAGCAGCGTCATCGCCACCGAGTACGGCTCCTGGCCGCTCGAGGCGGCGGCGCACCACAAGTTCAGCGTGCGCTCGGCGGCGCGCGCCTTGAGCAGCTCGGGCACGACCGTCGTGCGCAAGGCCTCGAACGGGTGGATGTCGCGGAAGAACGAAGTCTCGTTGGTCGTCATGGCCTCGACGACCTTGCCGACGATCGGCGAGCGCGGATCGGCGTCCACCTTGCGCAGGAGCTCCGTCACCGAGTCGCACCCCGCCCCGCGCGCCAAGGGACCGAGACGCGTCTCGGCGAGGTACTCCTTGCCGGGCTCGAGCACGATGGCGGCGTGCCGCGAGACGAGCCCCTGCAGGATGGCGAATTCAGCCGGCTCGATGGACATGGTGCGCGCCTCAGCCGGCGCCGCCGGCGATGTCGAGCTTGCCGAGGATGACTTCCTTGGTGAACGGCTTCATCACGAACTCGTCGGCGCCGGCCTCGAGGGCGCGCCGCACGTGGTCCATGTCCGTCTCGGTCGTGACCATCACGAGGCAGGTGCGCGCGTGCTCGGGATGCTTGCGCAGCTCGTGCACGAACTGCAGGCCGTCCATCACCGGCATGTTCCAGTCGACGGTCGCCAGGTCGACGCCGCCGAGCTCCTCCACCTTGCGCAGCGCGGCGGCTCCGTCCTCGGCCTCGTGGACCTCGAACGCGAGCTCCGACAGGATCTGGCGGATGATCGAGCGCACTGCGCGCGAATCGTCGATGACGAGCGCGCGCGGTCGGCGCGCCGGTGCTTCCCCGAGATTCATGCGACCTCGCTCCTTCCTTCGACGGCCAGCGCCTTGTCGGCGTCCAGCACGAGCAAGAGTCCCTTGTCGAGCTTGTAGACGCCGCTGATCAGGTCGCGCGCCCCGCCCTTGAGCGTGCGCGGCGCCGGCTCCCACGAGTCCTCGGACACCTCCAGCACGTCGCCGATCTCGTCGACGAGCAAGCTGACCGCGCCGTCGTCGCGGCGCAGGACGACGTTCGTGGGCCGCTCCTCGTCGGCGCGCTCTCCGAGGCCCAGCTTCCGGCGCAGGTCCACGGCCGTGACGATCTGCCCGCGCAGGTTGATCAACCCGCGCACTTCGGCCGCGGCCAAAGGCACGCGCGTCAACTCCTGGTAGCGGATCACCTCCTGCACGCCCTGCACGGGCACGCCCAGGTGGAGTCCTCCGATGGTGAACGTGCAGTACTGCTCGATCCTCGTCATGGTCAGTTGCTCCCCGCGGGCTCGAGCCCGAACGCGACGTGGTCGGGGTCGAGGCTTTGCGCCAGCGCCTCCACGTCGAGGATGTCGGTCACCTTGCCCTGGATGACGGCCACGCCCTCCAGCGCGCCGCCCTTCGCGGGCCTCTTCGTGTACGCCTCGGCCACGATGTCGAGGATGCGCTCGACCACCAGGCCGAGGCTGCGTCCCTTGTTCGAGTAGACGACCACCTGCAACGGCCCGTCCTGCCCCTGCGTCTCGCAGGCACCGAGCGCCTCGGCCACCGAACACAGCGGCAGGATCTCGCCGCGGTACTGCACGACGCGACGACCGGCGCCTTGCTCGAGCGCCGAGCGCGGGAACTCCTCGAGGCGCGCCACCGCCGACAGCGGGATGCCGACGCGCCGGTCCTCTCCGACGCGGAACAGGAGCAGCGCATGCTTCTCCGCCTCCGCGGCGTCCTCGGACTCGGCCTGCTTGCCGCGCGCGGCCGCCTTGGCGCCGGCCACGCCACCACGCACCGCGACGCCGGCGACATCCAAAATCAGCGCGACCTTGCCGTCGCCCATGATCGTCGCGCCGGCGTAGCAGCACAGCCCCTTGAGTTGCTTGCCCAGCGGCTTGACCACGATCTCCTCGGTGTCGTTGATCTCGTCGACCAGCATGCCGAAGGTGGCGCCATCGGCCTGCAGCACGACGATGTTCGCGGCCGAGTCGGAACCGTCGCGACCGAGCTTGGGTCGCGCAACACCCAGTTCCGCCCCGAGATCCACCAGCGGCAGCAAGTTGCCGCGCAACCGGTAGAGCGGGACTCCGCCGATCGTCTCGATGGAGGCGGCGAGGTTCTCCTGCTCGACGCGCACGAGCTCCAGCAGCGACACCTGCGGGATGGCGTAGCGGTCCCCGCCGCACGAGACGAGCAACGCGGGGATGATCGCCAGCGTCAACGGGATCTTGATGCGGAAGGTCGTGCCGCGGCCACGCTCGGAGGAGACGTCCACGGCGCCGCCGATCTTCTCGATGTTCGTCTTGACCACGTCCATGCCCACGCCGCGGCCGGAGACGTTGGTGACCTGCGCGGCGGTCGAGAAGCCCGGCGCGAAGATGTGCTGGACGCACTCGCGTTCGGACAAGCGCGCCGCGGCCTCCGGCGGCAGCAGGCCCTTCTCGACGATCTTGGCGCGCACGCGCTCCACGTCGATGCCGCCGCCGTCGTCGCTGATCTCGATGTTGACCTGGCCCCCCTCGTGGAAGGCGCGCATCAGGATGCGGCCCTCGCGGTCCTTGCCGGCCGCGGCGCGACGCTCGGGCGTCTCGACTCCGTGGTCGATGCTGTTGCGCACGATGTGCGTCAACGGATCCTTGATGGCCTCGATGATGGTCTTGTCGAGCTCGGTGTCCTTGCCCTCCATGTCGAGGCGGACTTCCTTGCCGCACATCTTGGCGAGGTCGCGCACGACGCGCGGAAACTTGGCCCAGATGTTGCCGATGGGCTGCATGCGCGTCTTCATGACGCCCTCCTGCAGCTCGGTGGTCACGCGGTTCAGGCGCTGCGTGGTGGCGGCCACGGGCGAGTCGCCGTCCTGCGCGGCGTGCTGCAGGATCTGGTTGCGCGCGAGGACGAGCTCGCCCACGAGGTTCATCAACCTGTCGAGCAGCACGACATCGACGCGGATGTTCGACTCGCTGATGGCGCCGTGCTTGTCGCCCTCGGGCTCGGAGCGCTCGGGCGCCTCGTCCTTCGACTTGGCCGGAGCCGCGACCGCGGGAGACGCGGCGACGCTCGCCGCAGCCTTCGTGGGAGCTGGCTCCGCGCCCGGCAAGGAGGCGGCCACCACGTCGCGTTCGCGTCGCGCTCGCACCAGCGGCGCGGGCGTGGCCGGCGCGGCCGCGGCGTCGCGCTCCTGCAGGCTCGAGAGGAGCTCCTTCAACGCGCTCCAGTCGTCCTCGCCCTCGGCGCCCGAGCTCTCGATCGAGCCGAGCATGTGGCGCACCGCGTCCACGAGCTGCAGCAGCCCGGTGGCGATGTCGTCGTTCATCTCGAGCTTGCCGTCGCGCAACCGCGACAAGAGGTTCTCGCCCACGTGCGCCACCGACTCGAGCTTGCCGAAGCCGAGGAACCCGCAGGTGCCCTTGATCGTGTGGATCGTGCGGAAGATGCTCGCCAGCGTCTCGCGCTCGCGCGGGTTCTCCTCAAGCGTGATCAGGTCCGTGTCGAGTCGGTCGAGGTTCTCGTAGCTCTCGACTAGGAACTCGCGGACTGCGTCGTCCATGTCGCTCATGGTGGTGCGGCTCCCGCGCCGTGGCGCGGCGGGGTGCCAGGTGGTGGTCGTGGTGGCGGACGGCAGTCCGGCGCCTGCGCGCCGCTCCGTTCCGTGCGGGGAAGATCGACCTCGGCGCGCATGGTCTTGAAGCAAAGGACCGTCCGACGCGCATCTGGCGCGCGCGACTACGACCTCGTGCGTACGGATGGACTCCCGCGTCCCATCCACGAGCCGCTGCGCACGCGGCGCGGCGCGTTCAGCGCGGCCGCGCGACGCCCTCGCGCCGATGGCGCAGGGCGAACGCGGTCCATTCGGCCGCGTCGATCTCGGCGCCGGTGCGCGAGCGGCGTTCCAACTTGGCGAGGTCCTTCAGCTGCGCGCGCCAAGCCGCCGCGGTGCGCAGCCGCACGCGCGCCTCGAACTCCTCCCTGGCGCGCGGGTTCGGCGGCACGCCGGCCGACTCCGCCGCGACCGTCGGGGAAGCTCCGCGTTCGAGCGCGCTCGAGCCGGCGCAAGCTTGGCGCAGCTTGCCGCGCAGCGCGCCGAAGAGCACCGCCGAGAGCGCATGGCGATCGACCTCGCGCTCGCCGTCGGAGCCGCGGAAGCCGTGGCGGAACAAGGCCTCGATGCCGGCGAGGCAGGCCTTGGCGTCGCCGCGCGCGCAGTCCTCGGCGAGGACGAAGGGCGAAGCGCCGCTCGACCAGCCCACCGCCGCCTTGAGGCCCTCGGGCCCGCGCGCCTTGGCGCGCTGCAGCGCGGCGTCGATGGCGCCGAGGTCGTTGCCGCAAGCCGCGGCGATCCAGACGCACTCCTCGGCCGAGGCCTTGAGCGCGTGGTGGCGCGCGCGCGCCATGGTCCACTGCGCGAGCTCCGTCTCGCGCGGATCCGGCTTCCAAGGCGGCGGCGAGTCGTAGAGCTTGCGGCAATCGAGCAGCAGGCCGCCGCAGGCGAGCACCGCCTTGGCGAGCCGCGAGTCGACGCGCAGTCCTTCGGCCTCGACCAGCAGGAAGCCTTCCTTCTCCGACTCGAGGTGGGCGATGGCGCAGCGCGCGAAGGCCGCCTCGTCCTTGTCTTCCTTCTTCAAGAGCGGCCCGGCCTCGCGCACGAAGATCGCGCGCGCGGCGGCGAACATCGGCGGCGCAAGCAGCTCGTCGTAGAGGTGCTGCGGACGAAAGTCCGGATCGCGCGTGTCGTGGCGGCACGACTCGAGTCCGCGCGCCGCGGCCGCTTGGGCGCAAGCCTTGGCGCTCTCGTCGCGCAGCCAGTGCTCCTCGCCCTTGAGCAGCACCGCGCGCGGCAAGCGGCCGGCCGCCAGCTCGGCCTTCAACGCCGCGATGGCCTCTAGGGGCGAGGGCGCGCGGGGCTTCTTGCTTGCCTGGGCCATGGTCGTCCGCGCCGTGTCTCCGCGCCAGATCCTAGCCGCCGGAGGCGCGGAGCGCGTAGTGGGCCAGCGCCCCGGCGCACAAGAGCACGCTGACCCAGCCGTTGGCCGCGAAGAAGGCCGCATCGACGCGCGACAGGTCGTGCGGCTTGACGATGGAGTGCTCCCACGCGAGCAGCGTCGCGGCGACGGCGAGCGCCACCCACCAAGTCCAGCCGAAGCCGGCCGTCGCGCCGGCGAGGGCGAAGCAAGCGGTGGAGGCTACATGCAACACGCCGGACAAGCGCAGCGCGCGCGCCACGCCGGCGCGCGCGGGGATCGAGTGCAACCCGAGTCCGCGATCGAACTCGGCGTCCTGGCAGGCGTAGATCAGGTCGAAGCCCGCCACCCACGCGAGCACGCCCGCGGCGAGCCACAGGACGCCGGCCACGCCCGCGCCGAGTTCGCCACGCACGGCGATCCACGCGCCCAGCGGAGCGAGGGCGAGCGCGAGCCCGAGCACGAGGTGCGCCGCGGAACTGATGCGCTTCATGTAGGAGTAGCCGAGCAGCACGCACAGGACAGGCGTCGAGAGCCATCCAGCCAGCGGATTGAGCCACCACGCGCAGGCCACGAAGGCGACGGCGCACGACGCGGCGCACAGCAGCGCCGCGCCCGGCGCGATGCGGCCCGCGGGGATCTCGCGCCCGCTCGTGCGCGGGTTGGCCGCGTCGATGGCGCGGTCCGCCCAGCGATTGAACGCCATGGCCGAGGTGCGCGCGAGGACGGCGCACAAGACCACCAGCACGGCGATGCGCGGCCGCGGCCAGCCACCGGCGGCCATGGCCGCGCCGATCAGCGCGAAGGGCAGCGCGAAGATCGAGTGCGAGAAGCGCACCAGCGACAGCCAGTCCGCCAAGCTCGCCGCGCGCGCGCGCGTCGTGCCGGAAGCGGGCGTCACTCGAGCTCCTCCGGCTCGCGCGGACGCCGCGCGCGTTCGAGTCCTTCGTCCTCCGCCGGCCGCGACAGTTCGGCCTTGGGATCCAAACCCTTCCAACGCGCCCCCACCGAGTTCTCCACGCCCATGCGGTCGAGGATCTTGCCCACCACATGGTGGACGAGGTCTTCCTTGGTGCGTGGGCGATGGTAGAAGCCCGGCATCGCCGGCAGCACGATGGCACCAAGGCGCGCGAGGCGCAGCATGTTCTCGAGGTGCACGACCGACAACGGCGTCTCGCGCGGCACGATCAGGAGCTTGCGTCCTTCCTTCAACGCCACGTCCGCGGCGCGCTCCACGAGGTTCGACGAGAACCCCACGGCGACGCGCGCCATCGTGCCCATGCTGCACGGACACAGGATGGCGCCGCCCACGAGCGCCGTGCCCGAGGAAGGCGGCGCCTCGATGGCGTCGGAGCGGAACACGCGCACCTTGGCGGCGCGCTCGGCGCCGATCCAATCGGGCAGCGCCTCCTTGAGCAACTCGCCTTGCAGGCCGGGATCGACGCCCAGCTCGTGGCGCATCACCTTGGCGGCCGCCTCGGTGATGGCGACATCGACCTCATGGCCGCAGTCGACCAGCGCCTTGAGCAGCGCTTCGGCGTAAGGGTGCCCCGAGGCTCCAGTGATGCCGAGGAAGTAGCGCGTCATGGTTCTCGTCCGTTCACAGGAACACGCCGGGGGTCGCGCCGGCGAGCAGCAGGATGTTGACCCCGGCATGGCACCAGGCGGCGACTCCGACTCCACGCCAAGCGTACAGCAACCCCAAGAGGATGCCCGACAGCGTGCGCCAAGCGAAGAGCGCCGGGTCGAAGGGCTCGCCTCCCCCGCCAAAGGGGGCGTTGACTGCCCGCAGATGGAGGGCCGCGAACACGAGTCCGGCGGGGATGGAGGCGGCCACGAAGGCCAAGGCGCGTGCCGGGCGCCCAGTGCCCGCAAGCGGCTCGAAGAAGCGTGCAGCGAGTCGCGCGAGGAGCGCCAGCAAGACCACGCGGAACAAGAGCTCCTCCCAGCCCGCGCCGCCAACCACGAGGGCCGCGCGCTCGAGCGACGGCGGCTGTGGCGCGGCGGCGATCTCCAGCGAGCCCGGCACGGGTACATCCAGCAACCGATGCAGGGCGAGCACCAGCGGCGCGAAGGCGAGCGAGGCGAGCAAGCCCACGCCCGCCACGCCGGCGAGGCGACGCAACAGCGCGTAGCCCGGCTGGTACAAGGCCCGCAGGCATGCGCAGAGGCCGACGAGCAGCACGATCCTGCGCGCCAGCGCCTCGTGTTCTCCCAACATCCGCAGCGGTAGCGTGAGCGCGAGCTCGGCGGCGTTGCGCGCTCCGGAGTCGAGTCCGAAGAGCTCGTAGGCCGCGAACAACGGCGCGCAGGCGCACAAGCCCAGCGCCATGTCGCGCGCGAACCAGCGCTGCGCGACGTCCGCGGCGGCGTCCGATTTGGATGCGCCCGCGCGTGACGACTTGGACCGGGCGCGGCTCACGGCGTGCGCGGCACGCGACCAACGTGCAAGCAAGCGATGCCGCGCGTCAGCAGGTCCCATTCGACGCCTTCGAGTCCGGCTGCGCGCATCTCGGAGGCGAACTGCTCGGGTGCCGGCCACGCGAGCACGGTGCGCGGCAAGTACTCGTACGCATCCCGATCCTTGGACACCAAGCGTCCGATCGCAGGCAGGACGCGCGTGAAGTAAAGGCGATAGAGCCGTCCTAGCACGGCGCCGGGCGGCATGCTGAACTCGAGCACGACGACGCTGCCACCGGGGCGTACGACGCGCGCGAGTTCGCGCAGGGCACCCAGTCGATCGGACACATTGCGGATGCCGAAGGCGATCGTGGCGACATCGCAGCTTTGGTCGGCAGCGGGCAGGCGCATGGCGTCGCCGCGCACGAACACGGCCAGCGAGCCGTTGCGCTCGGCCTTCTTCACGGCGTGCGACAACATCGGCGCGGTGAAGTCGACGCCGACGACCGAGGCCCCTGCTCTCGCGAACAAGAGCGCAACATCGCCGGTGCCGCAACACACATCGAGCACGGCGCGCCCGCGCACCTCGCCCGCAGCCCGCAGCATGCGCTTGCGCCAGCGCTGGTCGATCCCCAACGACAGGGTGCGATTGAGCAGGTCGTAGACGCCCGCAATGCGAGCGAACATGGATTCGACTTGGACGGGATCGGGCACGGGATGGCCTGTGGCTCAACGATAGGCGTTCGAACGGCGAGAGGCGAGGGATGCAGCTGGGAGGCTCGCGGCTTGCGCCACGACGCCAAGTCAGCCAGGGCGACCGAGGCCTCCGGCTCCGCATCCCGGCCGATTCCTCGCAAGTCCTGCGCTGGTGCGCCGGGGAAAGCGCAGGAGGCGCCCGCGGGGCGCCTCCTGCTGCATCGCGGACTTGCGTTGCGAGCGCGCGGCGGCGGCAGGCCACCGCGCATCAAGCGCAAGCGTGCCCGATCACTGGCGGAAGTAGTCCGCCAGGATGTTGACGTTCGGCGCGGGGATCGACTGGATCCCGGTCTGGAACGGATTCGTGTCGAGGCGTTGGCCGATGGCGTAGTCGACGACATCGATCACGCCATTGCTGTTGATGGCGTTGGGCACCGCCACGAACAGGTACTTGGCCTCCGAAGCGTTCTGCACCGCCGGGCAACCGCCCCGCACCATGGCCTTGCCGTTGGCGAGGATGGGCGTGCCGGCGCTGAACGGCGTGGTCAGGTTGGTGATGGCCGAGATGACACGCAGGTTGTCGAAGGCCACATCCACGGGGATGCCCGAGAGTTGACCGGCGGACGAGCTAAGCGAGACCTGCACGCCGAAGGCGATGTCGCGGAACTGGGGGATCGACAGCGACGAGAAGTTCAGCGGCAGCTGGCCGGTGATGCCCGAGACGGGCACGAACTTCGAGACGGCGCCGACGCCCAGCGGACCAGAAGTCGTGCCGTTGATCGGACCTTCGTGGACGATCCAGAGTGCACCCCGCAGGTCGACCGGGTCGACCTGCATGGTCTTCGGCAGTTGGAAGGTCTCGGTACTGATGCCGACGATGTCGTCGTAGCCCCAGCCGTTGACGGTGTTGGGGCCGGATTCGAAGACCGTCACCTTGCCGCTGCGATTGAGGATGTAGCCGAAGTACACGTTGCGGCTGAAGCCGAAGCACGGCTGGCGCTGCGTGATGGCCACTTCGAACGGCTGGTTGAGCTGCGAACGCACGACCTTGCGCACCGTCAGCGAGAGCGCCGAGATGATCGAGACCGTGTTCTCGCCTTCGTTGGCGACGAGGACATCCTCGTTGCCACCGTCCCAGGCGATGCCGCGCGGGCGCACGCCGACGAGCGTCTCTTGGATGATTTCGTTGAAGTTGGCCGACTGCGGATCGATGTCGATGAAGCTGACTTGGTTGGCCAGCTGGTTCGTGACCGCCAGCGTGCGCACATTCGGGTCGATGGCCATCGAGGTCGGGTCGAACACGACGATGCGGTCGATGACCAACATGCGGTTGCTGTTCAGCACGACGACTTCGCGCCGCGCGCGATCGAGCACGTACAGGTACTGGCCGATCTGCTGGCGGATCTGGAAGTCGGCGCACAGGTTGACCGTGGCCTGCGGCAGCGATGGCCCGAGGAAGAAGTTGTTCTGCTCGAGCGTCAGCAAGCCCGACGGCGGGATGCCGAGGCCGGGATTGCCGAAGTAGTCACCCGGGGTGAGCAGGTTGGTCAAGCCGGCGCAGGTCGGCGCCGTGCACAAGCCACCGGCCATGGGGTTGGGTTGGGAGTCGATCGAGGTCGGCTCCTGGCCACCGATGAACGGCGTGATGCACAACGGCGGGAAGGTCAGCGGCGGCGGGTTGGGGTGCGGCGCCCAACCCATCAGGTTCTCGAAGCCATCGAGCACGGTGCCGAACTGACCGGCCTGCGTCGGGCCCATCGTGTTGCCGGTTTGGCCATTGAGCACCGGCGAGATGCGCTTCTTGCCGGTCAGGGCGCAGATGTTGCCGCCGTTGGCCTGGCAGCCGAACGGAGCAGGGCCGTTGTTGAAGGCACTGTCGAGACCGCGGCCGAGCATCATGTCGCTGACGCCGTTGACGATAGGCGCGCGCGCCACGAGATCGGAGAGCGAGCTGTCGCGCGACAAGGTGAACACGCCCGAGCTGCCGCCGTTCACCGTGCACGTGCCCGGGAAGAGCGGCGGGCGCAGCACGGCGCCTTGTTGGCGCACGTTGGGGTTGTTCGGGAAGTTGCTGCGACCCGCGGCGAAGGTCTGGTAGGTCTGGTCGAACTCGGGGTTGCCGGTCGACTGGCCGAAGCCGTTCAGGTCGATGACCGAGATGCCCGGCGCCGCGCCGAGGCGTCCGGCATAGATGGCATCGGGCGTGACGGGCACATTGACGAGACCCGGACCTTCACCCGTGATGAAGTAGGTGGCGGGACCGGTCGTGTTGGCGTTGCTGTTGGTCAAGTCGACGACCACGTTGGTCGAGATGCCGACATCGATCCGATTGAAGGCGCCACAAGGCAAGTCCGACGGTCCGCTGCCGGGGAACACATACCCGGGCAGCAACTCGAACGCCGAGAAGTCGAACATCGAGACGGGTCGCACGACGAACGGCATCGTCACCCGCGAAGTGGGCGGACCGTACTGCACCAGCACCGAGGGCGAGACCGTAGGCGTGCTGCCGAAGAGTACACCAAGGCTCAGAGGCTGGATCGGCTCGGTGAAGTCGATGCGGATCGCCGTCTGCGGGTCGACGTTCGCATCGCCACCACCGGGGGTCACGGCCGGGCGCACCACGGGCGGCGGCGTCTGGCCCACTTCGGGCGGAATCGTGTCGGCGCCCACTGTGGTGGCCGCCACGCCAGATTCGGCGAGGGGGAGCCCCTTGGTCGAGCGCACGGCCTCGGTCACGCGCACCTTGAGCTGCAGCCCCGCGGGGAAGGTCTCCAGGGTGGCGAGATTGCCGTCAGTGTCGGCCACGAACACGATCGAATTGGGCGACACGAGCTTGTCGTAGCCGCTGAAGGTCGCACCCACGCCGGGGAAGCCCGCGCCGGGCAAACCACCATCGACCAGTTCAGCCGTGTGGGCGCCCGTGACGGGGTCGCGGCGCACCCAACGCTGCAATTGCAAGAGCGGCGGCGCTCCAACAGCGGCACCAGCGTAGGTCGCCGCATAGCGCACACCGTCTTCTTCGATGCCGACGAACACGCGGGCGCGCACCGGCAGGGACTGCCCCGTGGAAGGGTTGAGCCCGATGAGCGAAACGGCGCCGGTCAGACCATCGGAGGTCTGGGCTGCAGGCGAGGCATCGAGGATCGAGTTGATGTTGATCGCCGTCGTGAACTCGCACACGAAGAAGTGATTGCCCGCCGCACCCGAGGGCAGCACCGCACCCAGCGGAAACTGCGGAGAGGGCCGCAGGGGATTGTTCGTGCGCAGGTTGTTGAGGAGATCGGCCTGCGTGCGGATGGAGAGCAGGTTGGTGGTCGGGATCCCCTCGGCGTTCAGCGCGAACACCTGGTACGGCAGCAACTGCCCGAAGCCGTTGGAGATCTGGGCGATGGCCGGGCTGGGCACGCTGGGCGGGCTCGAGGAGAGGATTCCGCCGCAAGAGGGCACGAGGGCCGAGACGGTGGCCACGGTCGCAACTGCGAACCACGCCCGCGCGCCGCCAGAGAAGGCGCCCCGGATGGAGCGGGGGGCGGCGTGGACGAGGGAGCCGAGCTTCAGCCGATCGCTGGTCTGCATCGCTTGCATCAGTGTGTGTGTGGACGGCTCCTCGCTGCTTCGGGCCGAACCTTGGTCACGGACCAAAGCAGGGCGTGGAGGCGGAGCGAGGAGGGGGGGCGTCAGGGGGTAAACAGGATGCCAACTGCAAGGCGTCAGGGAAAGCCTCTCCCACCCATCAACCGAGGCTTGGTCCTCGGCTGGGAGGGGTCGGTGTGGCGCCAGACGAGCCTGATGAGGCCAAGGCCACTTGCCTCCGCCTCGTCTCGTTTGGCGACGACTCCCTGAATGTCTTGCCAGCCAGACTCAGCCCTGAAGGGGCCAGCCCGGCTGTTGCTGGCGCCAGCGCGTCTCCGCCGGCACGAGTCCCAGACAGCGGTTGCCGCGGAGTTTGCCCCGCAGCGGTTGCCGCGGAGTTTGCCACGGAGACAGCCGCTGAGCTTGCCCTTGGGCAAATCGCGTGCCTTCAAGGTCAGCTTTTGGTGCCCGCAGGGCGGTGGTCCAGTTGGCTGTTGGGAGCCGCCCGGGGAGTCCACCGCCAACGGGGCGCGGAGAGTGACCCTGAAGACGAGTCTGGACGGCAGTGCCCTCCGACCGAGGAGCAAGCGCGCCAAAACGGTGGAACCGCCAGCACGAAGCCCCGCCAGTTGGAAAAGCCAACTCCCGATAGCGCTCCCCTACCCCGCACGAGCGGTCCGGTTTCGCCTTTGACCCCGCGAGAGCCGCGAACGCTTGCCCACGCTTCTCCAGCCAGTCACACCGCCGACGCCCTTGGCAAGCGGCCCTGCCTGACTCCCCGCCCGCACTTCAGCGGATGGCGCAAGACAAAGCTCGAGGCGCGCAGAACCCCTGTCTGAAGCCGTGCTTCCCCTTGCGCCCTTGGGCCTTGGCTGGCGACGGCGAGCGCAGCCGCACACCTTGCGTGCGCGTGGCGCTCGGGACGACCACCCGGTTGCACGCCCATCGCCTGTAGGGGCCCGCGCTGCGGACTGCTAGTCTGCCCGCCCGATGGCCGCCGACCACATCTTCGATCCCAGCGCCTTGCAGGCAGGAGAAGCGGCGCCGGAACGCGAGTTGGAAGCCAGCTTGCGTCCTGCGCGCCTCGACGAGTTCGTGGGACAGGCGCGGCTGCTCGACAACCTCAAGGTGGCGATCGCGGCGGCCATGGGGCGCGGCGAACCGCTGGACCACGTGTTGTTGTCCGGTCCGCCGGGGCTCGGCAAGACCTCCTTGGCGCGCGTGCTCGCCGCGGAACTGGGCACGCGCATGGTCGCGACCAGCGGACCGGCGTTGGAGAAGCCACGCGATCTGGTCGGCATCCTCACCCAGCTCTCGCACGGCGAAGTGTTGTTCATCGACGAGGTGCATCGCGTTCCTGCGCAGGTCGAGGAGTACCTCTACACGGCGATGGAGGACTTCCAGATCGACTTCACCATCGACCAAGGGCCACATGCGCGCGTCGTGCCGCTGTCCTTGCGGCCCTTCACGCTGGTGGGCGCCACCACGCGCGAGGGACTGCTCACCGCTCCCTTCCGCGCGCGCTTTGGCATCGCCGAACGCCTCGAGCCGTACTCCGAGGAGGAACTCGAGCGCATCCTGCTGCGCTCCGCGGGGATCCTCGCCTTGCCGCTCGAGCGCGAGGCGGCGCGCTTCGTCGCCAGTCGCTCGCGCGGCACCCCGCGCATCGCCAACCGCTTCCTGCGCCGCGTACGGGACTGGGCGCAAGTACGCCAAGGCGGACGCGCCAATCTCGCCACGGCGCGCGAAGCGCTCGAGCGCATCGGCGTCGACGAACACGGGCTCGAAGAGCTCGACCGACGCATCCTGCGCGTGCTGTTGGCCGCCGATGGCGCGCCGGTGGGCCTCAAGACGATCGCGGCCGCGGTCGGCGAGGCCGAGGACACGATCGAGGAGGTGTTCGAACCGCAGCTGCTGCGCCTCGGCTGCATCCTGAAGACTCCGCGCGGTCGCGCCATCACGGCCAAGGGCCGCAGCGTGCTGGGCGCGCCGCCTGAAGGCGCGGCGGGCGGGTTGTTCCCGTGACGCAGGGCGACGCGCGCGCGCCGCTGTGCTCGTTCCGCCGCGACGGGTTCGGTTTCGATCTGCTCCACGAAGAGACGCGCACGCGCGCGCGACGCGGGCGCTTCCTCACGCCGCACGGAGCGGTCGAGACCCCGGCCTTCATGCCCGTGGGCACCAAAGGCACGGTCAAGGGCGTGCTGCCACGCGACCTGCGCGCGATCGGCTCGACGATGATCCTCGCCAACACCTACCACCTCCACTTGCGGCCTGGCGAGGAGCTGGTGGCGCGACTCGGCGGCCTGCACGCCTTCATGGCCTGGGACGGCCCGATCCTGACCGACTCGGGGGGCTACCAGGTCTTCAGCCTCGGCCACCTGACCAAGGTCGACGAAGGCGGCGTGACCACGAAGAGCGTGGTCGACGGGGCGCCCTTGCGCCTCGACCCCGAACGCGCCGTGCGCATTCAGGCGCTGCTCGGCGCCGATGTGCAGATGGCTTTCGATCATTGCCCTGCCGAACCGGGCAACAGGTCCATGGTGGAGGACGCCACGGCGCGCACGGCGCGTTGGCTCGAGCGCTGCGTGGCCGAACACCAGCGCCTCGGCGGGACCGGACGCGGGCAAGCGCTGTTCGGCATCGTGCAAGGAGGCGCCTTCCCCGACCTGCGCGCCCGCGCCGTGGCGGACGTGGCGCGCCACGATCTCGTGGGCTGCGCCGTGGGCGGCGTGTCGGTCGGCGAGGAGCGCGAGCAGATGCGCATCGCGGTCGAAAGCGCGGCGCCGCTCTTGCCGCGCGATCGCCCGCGCTACTTGATGGGGGTCGGCACGCCGCTCGATTTCTTCGACGCGGTCGAGCGCGGCATCGACATGTTCGACTGCGTCTCCCCCACGCGCAACGCGCGCACCCACAAGGCCTGGACCAGTCGCGGCGAACTCAACCTCAAGAACGCGCGCTTCAAGGACGATCCCTCGCCCGTCGATCCGGAGTGCGACTGCCCCTGCTGCCTGCAGTACAGCCGGGCCGTGCTGCGCCATTTGGTGGTGGCCGAGGAGATGCTGGCGCCGATCCTGCTCACGCTGCACAACCTGCGCTACTTCCATCGCCTGATGGAGCGCATGCGCGCCGCGATCGAGGTCGATGGCCTGACGGAGCTGCGACGCGAGGTCCTGGGCGCGCGCGGCGAGGCTTGAGCCGCGGGGCTCTGTCAAATATTTTTGACAGACGGCACGCCCTCAGCGGCGCTTGTAGTCCGGACACACCAGGGCGTTCGGGCGCTCGCGCCGCTTGCAGGCCGCGCCATAGTCCCACTTGCAGTCGTCGCACAAGTAGCGACGCGACTTGGCGGCGAACAAGCGACGGAAGAACTCGGCGATGCGGCGGTGGAGAGGCAGTTGGTCCTTCATGGGCTCGGGATCCTCGCGACCTTCCCAGCATAGCCGCATCCCGCGTCCACGCTCTCAGCTCCGACCGCGCACCGCCGTGGTGTTTGCGCAGCCTCGATCAGGTGCTCGTCTCTCGGGGACGTGCTGGATCGGGGACGTGCTGGATGAGGGACTCGTCAACGCGCGCGGCCGCACTCGCGTCAAGGCGAGGGCGGCCGCGCGGCTCGGACGAGAGGAGTGCGCTCAGCGCTTGGCGATGCGACCCGAGATGACCTCGAGGCGTGCCGCGTCGACGCGCATGGGGCGCGCGCTCGTCGTGCCGGCTTCGCCGATGGCACCACGCACGATCGTGCCCATCACGCCGATCTCGTAGCCCGCGTACTGGGACAGGTCGAAGCGCCCGGTGGCGCAGACGACCTCGGCGACCGCCTTGCCTCCAAAGCGCAGCACATAGCGCGGCGCGTTCTTCTCCGAAGTCGGATCGAGCTCGAGCCAACCACGCGCCTGGAAGCGGCCCCACAACGGATCCTGCGAGAGCGAAGCGGCTGCCAGCCGACGCTTGGCCTCCGACAACTGCGATTCGCGCTCCTGCTCGCGCAGCTGCTTGTCGGCCTCGAGTTGCACGACCTCCATGCGCAACTCGACCTCCTCGAGGCGCACGCGCACCGTCTCGGCGCTGGCGGCCTTCGGATTGGCGGCAAGGCAAGCCTCGTAGGCCGCCTTGACCGCGGCCCAGTCCGGCGTCGAGCTGGCGCGAGCAACCTCGTACAGCGCTTCGGCCTGCGCGAAGCCCGTGTCTTGCGACTTCGCCGCGTTGCTCGGCTTGGCGGCGGCGGCCGCGGTCGTCCCGGAAGCGCTGGTTTCGCCGCCAGCCGCGGCGACCTTGGTCGTCGTGGCCGGCAAGACCACCCGCGGCATCTTGGCGAACGCGCTGGCGCGCTCGGCGGCGAGCAAGGCGGCACCATCGCCGCCCGCAGGCAGCGCGCCAACCTTGCTGGCCTCGATCCACGCCGTCGTGCCGGACGGCGCCAACACCTTGACCCAATCCTCGGACAGTGGCTTGTTCGCGTCGCCGCGCGCCAACACGCGCAGCACTTCGCCACCCTTGAGCAGCTGCTGCAACGGATAGCTCTCCGCGCTCGTGTTCGGAAGCGGACGCATGCGCACGTTCGCGCCCTGCACCTTGGCGTCGCCTTGTCCTTCGGCCACGAGGTACTTGCCGTAGATCCACACCGGGATGCCCGCCGCCGGCTCGACCGCGAGCCAAGTGCCGCGCACCTCGGCCACGCGCAACACGGCGTCCTTCTCGACTGTCGCGAGCACGACGCCCTTGGGATCCGGCAGGTTCGTCAGCTTGGCTGCCGTGGTCGCGCGCACATGCTCGAGCTTGGGCTTGGTGGCCGGCGCGATGCTGGACTCGGCGGTGGTGGACTCCTGCGCAAGCGCGCTCGCGGGAGCTTGCGCCCACGCCGAGGCGGCGAGCAGCAGTCCTTGCGCGGCACACAGGTGGACGAGGCGGTACGGGAGAGGGTGCATGGTGCTGTGCTTGGTTGTGGTGGGAGCTTGGTTGGTGTGGAAGCTTGGTTGGCCCGGGATCCTCGCTGCGGACCCGTGCCCGGTCGCAAGCTCGATCGTGCGACGAAGCTCGTTGCGCGTGTGTCGCAGGCCTCGCAACGCACGCGGCGCCGCCCGGCGCGCGGCCGGTACCTGCCTCCTCGCGACGCGCGGCCAGCGAGGACGCGGGCGACCCTACGCAATCGCGCGGCGCACTTCCACACCCCCAGACGCGGTAGTCAAGAGGATGGCGGAGGCGCAAGGCCGGTGCAGGCAGAGGCGACGGGCCAAAGCCGGCGCACGCAGCGGCCGGAAGCTGGCCCCACGCCGCGCGGACAAGCTCGACGCGAGCGCGGCGACCACGCCGAACCCGAGCGTTAGACTCGCGCCCATGAGAGCCCCCACCGAGCCGACGACACCCGATGCTGCCGTCTTGACGCCGCAGGGCTGGGCTGGAGCACCTGCACAGGGCTTGGCCTTCCCCTACATGGCCTGGGCGCACCACGAGTCGCAGCGCACGCGCTCGCCGCTCTCCAACTCCGGCGTCCCAAAAGCCCCTTCAAGCACCTTCGAGTCCTTGCGCATCGCCCTCGAGCACCCCTCGCAGTCGGCGTTGCCCGCCTTCGAGGCCGCCATCGCCGGCCGCTTGGGTGTGGCTCCCGAAGCCGTGGTAGCCACCCCGGGAGCGTCCGGTGGTCTCGCCGCGGTCGCGCTATGGCTGTTCGCCGGCGCGCGCGTGGCAGTCGAGAGCCCCTCCTACGAGCAGTTGCGCTCCCTGGCTCTGCGCTTCGCCAAAGAACCCCTGCGCTTGCCGCGACGGCTGGAAACGGGCTACGACTGCTCGCCCTCCGACCTCGCCACCGCGTTCGACTCGGCCCGCGACAGTTCCATCCCCGGACACGCGTTCCTCACGAACACCCACAACCCAAGCGGCGCCAAGTTGCCCGCCCGGCGCCTGCGCGAGCTGGCCGGAGTCTGCGCGGATCGCGGCGGTGCCTTGGTCTCATGCGATATCTACCAAGAGTTCCTGCCGGAGGCCGAACGCGAGTGGACCTGCCGCGCAGCGACCAACGGCGTCACCATCGGCAGCTTGACCAAGGCCTACGGACTTGGGCCCTTGCGCTTGGGCTGGGTCGCCTTGGGCGAGGCGCTGGTCCACCGCCGCCACGAGCTGCGCGACGCCACCTACCTCCTGTGGGTCGACCCCCCCACCACGACCCTCGCCGCCGGCGTGTTCGCGCTGCAACAGCTGGATCAGCTCGGAGCCAAGGCGCGCGAGCTGCAGCTCGAATCCAAGCCGATCCTCGACCAGTGGTTGCGCACCTCTCCCCACATCGAGGCCTTCGTGCCCACCCACGGCCTCGTCGCCTTCCCGCGCGTGCGCGGCGTCGTCGACACGCACGCTTTGGCTGAACGGCTCGTGCGCGAGGCCCAGGTGGACGTGGTGCCCGGCGAGTTCTTCGGCGCTCCCGGCCACCTACGCGTCGCTTGCGGCCTGCAGCCCGCCGAGTTGAAAGCGGCTTTGGCGCGACTGTCCGCCTGCTTGGCAAGCCATGTGGCCGAACAGGGCCTCAAGCGGTAACTTCCCGATCCAAGACGCCATGCGCACCTACCTCCGATCGAAGATCCACAAGGCGACGGTCACGGCGGCCGACCTGAACTACATCGGCTCCATCACCATCGATCGCGATCTGATGGACAAGGCCGACATTGCGCCCTTCGAGAAGGTCTTGATCGTCGACAACACGAATGGATCGCGCATCGAGACATATGTGATCGAGGGTGAGCGAGGCAGCGGGATGATGCAGATCAATGGCGGGGCGGCGCACCTCGTCAGGACGGGGGACGAGATCATCGTGATGACGTTCGAGGTGGGAGAGGGGGGGGGGGTGCCTAGGGGGTTTCTGGTGGGCAAGAAGAACCGTTACGGGCGCGGCCGCTAGGAGGGTGGCCCGGTTGGGCGT
>Ga0172367_10000573_pt1 | contig 56767 bp, 46 predicted proteins | sample Lak10m_FD_114542 | JGI IMG/M metagenome (GOLD analysis project Ga0172367, IMG submission 114542) | Freshwater microbial communities from Kabuno Bay, South-Kivu, Congo - kab_022012_10m | ecosystem: Environmental > Aquatic > Freshwater > Lake | place: Democratic Republic of the Congo: South-Kivu... | reverse complement strand
AGCATGGTCGGCAGCTTCAATTCCCATGCTGATCCACTTCCTCGTTTCCAGTGGATTGATGATGGCATCAACCCAAAGCCGAGCAGCAGCATAGTAGGGCGAAGTTGTGTTGTCGTAATGCTGCGTGATGCGGTCGAGCAGTTCTTTCTCTTCTTGCGCACTTATTTCTTTGCCTTGCGCTTGCAGGGTGGAGGTTTGTATCTGAAGCAGAACCTTGGCTGCCTGCGCTCCACCCATCACCGCAATGTTGGCAGTGGGCCAAGCAACGATCAAACGTGGGTCATATGCTTTGCCGCACATGGCGTAATTGCCGGCACCATAACTGTTACCGACCACCACACTGAATTTCGGTACGGTGCTATTGGCAACGGCATTCACCATTTTGGCACCATCCTTAATAATGCCACCATGTTCTGAACGTGAACCGACCATGAATCCCGTAACGTCATGCAAAAACACCAACGGAATCTTCTTCTGATTGCAGTTCATGACGAAACGGGCCGCCTTGTCAGCACTATCAGAATAGATGACGCCACCGAATTGCATTTCGCCTTTTGCACTCTTCACGATCTTACGCTGGTTGGCCACGATTCCAACTGCCCATCCATCTATGCGTGCGTAGCAGGTAATGATGCTTTTTCCGTAATCGGCCTTGTATTCATCAAAATCCGAATCATCGACCAACCTTCTTATCACTTCTTTCATGTCGTACTCTTTGGTACGCAACTCGGGAAGCAGCCCGATCAAACCTTTGTCTGATTTTTTCGGGTCTTTCGATTCTTTTCTGTCGAAGCCGGCCTTTTCATATGATCCGATCTTATCTACAAGGTTCCGAATGGTGCGAATGGCGTCCATGTCGTCCTTGGCCTTGTAGTCGGTAACTCCCGAAATTTCGCAATGCGTGGTAGCCCCGCCCAAGGTTTCGTTGTCGATGTTCTCGCCAATGGCCGCCTTCACCAAATATGAACCCGCTAAGAAGATGGTTCCGGTCTTGTCAACGATCAAGGCTTCGTCACTCATGATGGGTAGGTAAGCACCACCTGCAACACAACTGCCCATAATGGCCGAGATCTGGGTTATTCCCATGCTGCTCATTTTTGCGTTGTTCCTAAAAATGCGGCCGAAATGTTCCTTGTCAGCAAAGATCTCATCTTGCATCGGAAGGTAAACGCCTGCGCTATCCACCAAGTAAATGGTAGGAAGGCGATTTTCCATGGCAATTTCTTGGGCGCGCAGGTTCTTTTTTCCAGTAATGGGGAACCACGCACCGGCCTTCACCGTGGCATCGTTCGCCACAATGAGGCATTGCTTACCGCACACATGGCCAATGACCACAACCACACCGCCACCAGGGCATCCGCCATGTTCCTCATACATCTCGAAACCTGCAAATGCTCCAATTTCAATCAGCTCCGAGTTCGGATCGATGAGTGCCGTAATGCGTTCGCGGGCGGTCAGTTTACCTTTGGCATGCTCTTTTTCAATTCGCTTTTTGCCACCACCCAAATAGATCTTCTCCAAGCGTGCCTCCATTTTGGAGATCAGCTGTTTCATTACGTCCTCGTTGCGATTGAATTCAATGTCCATGACCACGTGTTTTGGGCGGGGCCAAATATAGGCATTGACGCAAAGCGTACTCAGTAGGCCCTTTTCAGCCTTGCGAGGTAGTCTTTACTGCGCGGTCCTTCGCAGAAAAGTAGGTCGAGGATACTCAGGTCGGGTTGAAATGCGAAACGGTCGCTGAAAACCTGTATGTAGGTTGGGAATTCAACAACGGGCGAGCGTTCGCGATACAGCATCTTATTCCAAGCATTTCGCAGGTCGATGCCTTCAGGTTCCTTTTCGTATTGTTCGGTCAGAATAGGGTTGAACGGAATTCCTATGAGGTCAGCAACCAATCGGGTGGAAGCAACATTGAGGTCGATCATGCTGGCAAATTCCATTTCAAAAAATGGCGAAAACCGATCTTCGTAGTATTCGAAGTAAGGCGATTTCCGATACGCTGATTCCAACGAACGCCAATGCAGCTTTCGCCAGTGTCTGTCTTCATGTATCTGCACATCGGCCATCTTGGTTCGTTCAGGACCCTTTGTTCTCGGAACCATTAGTTGCAGCGGGCCGTTGGCGCCACAGATATGGGTTCGGCTTCGTAGCGTCTGCTTCACGAAATGTTCCTGTGTCTCGATGGAAACCTCAGCATCGATCAAATACTTGAAATAACTGATGGGAGGGAAGTAACCCGATGGTAATAGCACCTTCATGGAGCGCGAAAATAGCGCTTGGTGGACACATCGGTTTGCCACACATCATTACCTTGCCGCATTAACTCCAAATACTATGAGGCAACTTATATCAGGTTTGACCTTTTTGGTCCTGATTTCAGGATTCCATTCAGCCAGTGCACAATTTCTGCCCATCGGGCTTACCGAAGAGGAATCGCGCATGGAATATCAGGCTCCAACTTCGCGAGGAATCACAACTCCACCGGTTTCAGCGGTCAGAACTCCTGCTGAATGGGAAGAGATCGCAGGTCTTTGCGTTCGATGGGAAGGGACGTTTGCCCGTGCTACGCTTCGCGAAATTGTGCGAAATGCAAAATTGGAAGTGCCTGTTTACATCGTAACTGAGAATCAGAACTCAGTTATCAACCATCTGAATCAGTATGGCATCAATACCACCAACATCACGTTTGTGAATGAACCTTCAAACAGTATCTGGTTCAGGGACTATGGACAATGGAACGTCTATACCAACGATGTGGACTCGCTGCTTTGGGTCGACTGGATCTACAATCGCCCTAGGCCATTGGATGACGTGATTCCCGAAGCGTTGGCCGATCTGTTGGACATTCCACTCTATTCCACCACTGTTGCACCTAACGATCTGGTAAATACGGGTGGCAATTTCATGGTCGATGGTTTCGGAACGGCCTTCGCCTCAGAACTGGTGTTGGAAGAGAATGACGGAACAGGATTCGGAACCTCAAACCATACAGAGGCAGCCATTGACCAGATCGCGTACGATTTCATGGGCATTGACAGGTACATCAAAATGAACACGCTTCCTTATGATGGCATTCATCACATCGATATGCATATGAAACTGCTTGATGAGGAAACGCTACTCGTTGGGCAGTACCCAACAGGTGTTTCGGATGGACCTCAGATAGAAGTGAACTTGAACTACGTACTCAATAACTTCAATTCTGTGTATGGAACGCCTTACAAGGTCATCCGCATTCCGCAGCCGCCCGAAGGTGGACAATACCCGAGCAATGGAGGTGATTACCGCACATATACGAACTCTGTTTTTGTCAACAAGACGATTTTGGTTCCAATGTACCAACAACAATGGGACACCACTGCGCTGCGTATTTATCGTGAGGCACTTCCAGGATACAACGTTGTAGGAATCGATTGCAATGAGATCATTACTGCTTCAGGCGCCATTCACTGTATTACGAAAGCAGTATCAACGGATGATCCACTGCTCATTCGCCATCAGGCGTTGGATGATAGGGATTTCGTTGCTCAGGATTACCAGGTAGATGCGTTGATAAAACATGCAGATGGCATTGCAGAGGCAAGCGTTTATTGGACCACCGACACTGCTGGTGGCTACACGCAGGCGTCAATGAGCCTCACCGATCCTTTGAACGACACATGGACAGGTTTCATACCTTACCAACAGGCAGGCGAGAAGGTGTTCTACTACATACATGCCGAGGCGAATAACGGCAAGCAACAGGTTCGACCCATCACTGCGCCTGAAGGCTGGTGGAAGTTCAAGATTCTGGGTAACACCACTGGTTTGGCAAGCGTTTCTTCCCAACCATGGCGCATTTATCCGAATCCATCAACCGGATTCGTAATGGTTGAGAACAACAATGGAACTATTGCGGCATTGATCGTTTCGGATTCTTATGGTCGTCAGATTTTACAGAAGAGCGTCAACGGAAAATCGATGATCGACCTATCTACTGTGGCCGCAGGACTTTATTCGATCAGAATGGTTTCAGATGGAACGGTGTTCCTGGAAACCATCAGCATTGTGCGCTGATCAATAGCCGCAGAATTTGTTGCGCTCCTCTACAGCTATCACAAGGCCAAGGTTGGCTGCCGTGATGATGTCGGCACAGCCATCGTCTTTTTTTCCAGTTATCACCTTCTCGATGCCACGATTCATATAAGAATCGGCATCCTCTGGGTTAATGGCTATGGCTTTCGAGAAATCGCGGATGGCGTCTTGATGTTGGTCTCTTTTCGCATAGGCAATTCCCCGATTATAGAAGGCATCTGAATTGTTCGGATCGATGACGATAGCTTGAGTATAATCGGCAATTGCGTTCTCGTATTCTTCCTTCATGCGGTAAACGATTCCCCGATTCACGTAACCTTCAGCACTGAGCTTGTTGAAACGGATAGCAGCCGCAAAGTCTTCCAACGCCTTGTCGTAATCTTCCAATTTCCGGTATGAAATACCGCGGTTTATAAGAACCATGTCGTTATTGGGCTGTGCTGCTATTACCTTATCGAAGTCTTCAATCGCTTTCTTGTGATTTCCAAGATTTGCGTTTGCAATTCCACGGTTCAGCAGCGCGTCCGTATTGCCGGGCAGAAGGTTTACAGCAGCTTCAAGGTTGCTCAGGGCAGCTTCAGGATTTCCAACGTTGTTGTAAAGCGTTCCTCTCCGAAGAAATGCATCAGCATGGCTTGGGTTATGTTTTGTTGCATTGCCAAAGTCGGCAATTGCTTCGTTTGCTTGGCCAATGGCAGCTTTCGCAAGTCCTCTCCAATAATAGGCATCTGCGTTTTCCGGATCTAACGATAAGCACTTGTCAAAATCAGTGATGGCGCCTGACATGTCGCCCTGTTGCGCTTTGGTTATGGCGCTGTTGTAATATTTGACCGATTCCTGCGCCAATGAAGGGAATGACAGCAGGGCTACAAGTAATGTAAGAGTAACGGTTCTACTCATTTTGTGGTTATTGCGGTAAGGTTGTACGGTTTTCATGAAGAATGGTTGCTACGGAATTCGAACTCCGATGATCACTATGTCGTCTATCTGCTCCAGATTTCCCATCCAGTTATTAAGTCTTTTTTGGATGATCTGAAATTGAGAGTCCATCGGGTGTTTATGCACTTCGGTAAGCATTTCTCTGAAACGTTTCAGCGTGAATTTCTTGCCTTTCGGCCCACCGAACTGATCGGCAAATCCGTCAGAGAACACGTAAATGATGTCTCCAGAGTGTAACTGTATCTCATGATTGGTGAATTCACGGATCTCTTCACCAACAAACGTACCCACCGGGAATCGATTTCCTTTGATCTCGGTAAGGACCCCGTTTCTGAACAGGTAAAGTGGATTGTACGCACCGGCAAATTGAAGGACGTTGGTTTTTTCGTCCCAAGTGCAAAGGGCAATATCCATGCCGTCCTTCACACTTGATTCCTCATACGTTTGGTGAAGCGTATTTGTAACTCCCAAGTTTAAATATTCAAGTATTTCTGACGGTTTTGTAAGTCCTACCTGATTGATCGCCTGCTTAAGGAGGTTGTTTGCCACAATTGACATAAAGCCGCCAGGAACACCGTGGCCTGTGCAGTCAACAGCACAGAAGATTCTTTTAGTTCCCGTCTTTTCGGCAAAATAGAAATCACCACTTACCAGGTCTTTAGACTGGAAGAAGATGAAGTGTTCGGGTAGAACCTCATTCACATCCTCCATGGCCGGAAAGATGGCTCCTTGAATACGCTTGGCGTACTTTATACTGTCGGTGATGTCTTTGGCGTATCTCGCTATTTCATCACGACTGCGTTCAATCTCAGATTTCTGTTCCTGTATTTCCACGGTCCGTGCGCTCACAACCTTTTCGAGTTCCGCCTTATCTATCATCAGCCTGTAAGTTCGGTATCTGACGAACACGACAACCGCAGCGGTAAGACCGATGACAACAAACAGATAGAACCACCATGATCTCCAGTAAGGCGCACTGATCGAGAATTTGTACTCAACAGGTATCACGGTCCATTCTCCACCGTTTTTAGACGCAACCACCTGAAGCGTGTATTCTCCTTCCTCCAGCTTAGGTATCTCGATGGAATTCTGGCTGAACGATTCAGACCAATATTCAGAATAGCCTTTCAGAAGATACTTATACCGTATAGCCTCAGGATCGCGGAGAGATATTCCAGCAAGGATGAAAGTAACCTTATATTGATTGTAAGGAAGTCTGAGGTCGGCCACCATAGGTTGGTTCTGCTCAAACAGCTTCATTCCGCTAATGCTCAGTTGAGGAATCGACTTACTGTTTCTATCAATTGCCGGATTGAACTTCACAACACCATGTGTGGATGTGATCCAAATATTTCCTTCGTTGTCTTTGAACAGGAATGTGACCATGCTGTTCTCAACTGGCGAAATATCTTCTTGTCCAACAACACGGGAAACCTTCATGTCAACGGAAAGTTGTGTTATCGACTTTTGATGGCTTACCCAGATGAATCCATCGTTATCGCGTACCATCTGGTAGCAATAATCCGATGGCAATCCGGTCTCTGAACTTACATGATGTGCCGTTCCATTGTCGAGTACGAAAATGCCTTGACCCATGGTGGCAAACCACAATCTGCCCTGTTGGTCTTGCAATATGTGGTTAACATCCACAATTACCTGAGCAGAGCCACTTTCTAAGAAACGGATGTGATTTTCCCAAAGGTATGCTATGCGATTCCCTTGGCAGGCTATCCACAAGTGACCGACAGAATCGGTATAACTGAACTTGACGTTGTTGTGCGGAAGTCCATCTATGGTGCTCAAGTACTTGAGCAGCTTTCCGTTGAATGAAAGTAAAAACAGCCCTGCCTTTGTAGAAACATTTACGCCATTCTCAGAATTCGAAATACTGTTCACAGAATTGGAAAGATTGCCTTTGCCCATTTGTAGATTGACAAACTCTCCGATACCGCCACGCTGAATGTATAGCCCCTCGTCTGTTGTTCCGACCCAAATATTGCCCTGCTCATCTTCACAAATGGCTGTCACTTCATTTCCACCAACATGGTAATACTCGAATTTCGATTGTTTAGAGTATTCGGAAGTTCTGAAAAGGCCTTTGTCGATTCCAAGCCAGATATATCCTTTTGAGTCTCTGAAGAGCTGAGTTATCGATTGCTTTTTCAGCCAATTCTCATCAAATGGTTGGTAGTATATGTTCTCTACTATTTGAACGAGACCACCACCGAATGTGGCTATCCAAATATTTCCTTCTGCATCTTCAAAGATGTCTCTAATGAGATAATCTTCATTCAGGTTCTCTTCGAAACGCTGTACGAAAAAGTCTGATGTCTCTTCAGTTGAGAAAAATTCAACCCTTACAAGTCCATTTCCGAATGTTCCGAACCAGGTTCTGCCAGCACGGTCTGCGTAAATGGCCTGTACGTCATCCAACGATTCACCGTCATTCAATCGGAATTCCTTTACATGCTCATCTTTGGTGAAAGGAGAGAAGACCCGATGCAATCCGGCATCTTCGGTGCCTACCCAAAGCACATCCTTTCCTGTTTCATATCTCAGCGCGGTTATCTTAGTTTCAGGTAACCCTTCGATACGTCTCAGCACTTGGAAATCGTTTCCGGCTTCGAATCTGATGAGCCAAAGTCCATCGTTACTGCCAATGATGAATTCCTTGTGCTTGTATGGAATGACAGCGTTGATAAGCATGTCGCGTTCAGACATGTTGAAGCGGCTGGTGTCCGCTCCATTTGCCCAAAAGACCATTCCAGAACGTGAGAACGCCCAGATTCCTTCGCGTTCATCACGGAAAATGAACTTGATCTGTCCGTCTATTCCTGTTTCTACAATGTCAATATCGCCATCGTATAACCCTATGCGACCATCAAAAAGGCCGAACCAGATGAGGTCATCAGTGCGATCGAGACAAGTAACATAATCAAGTGGAATCGTATCTCCATTCGGTATCAAACGTTCAAATGCACGACCGTCAAAACGATCCAATCCACCTTTGTTTGCAATGATCAAATGGCCAGTCGGGCCTTGACTGATGCCTTCTGAGAAGTTGCTCGAGAGTCCGTACGACTCATCGAAGTGGCGCACGGAAAAGTTCTTCTGTGCCCACCCCAATTGCGCTAATTGAAGTAGCAAGAACACAAGAACTGATGTTCCGAGTGCCGCAGGTATTTTCCTGCCAGCCAGCATCATTTCCCGTAAACTTTCTGGCCTTTGACCCGCTCTCCTTCGCGAAGTTTTTCAATCAGTCCTAAGCTGTACTTGAACTGCTGAACACCCCCGATGGGAATGGTATAGAACCGCATGAACTCTCCATACTGATTCTTGAAACTGAAACAGACGTTGTTGTTCTGCTTGGCCTTTTCCCTTGTCTTCACAAACTGAATGTCCAAAGAGGAGTTTCTCTCTGTTGGAAGGATCTGATGCGTGCTGTTTTTCCAATCGGCCTCATTGCTCATGGTTACCCATTCGCCTTTCTTTTCGTACGACACGATCTTTATGATGCCGTCATCATCCCAATCGAAATTGAATTGCTGGATCGAAACCACATCATCCATGATGTAAGGATAAAGGTGACAGACCGCATTGCTTTCCGAAGGCATTCTGAAGGTCCATTCGTATCCGAACGCATTGGCTCCTTCTATGGCGATGTTCTCATTTGGACCTCGGCTGAAAAAATACTTGTACAGATTTCCATCGTTGCCTTCAATTCCTTCAGCCACTATCTTGAAAACATAACCTTTGAACGCTTCAATGTACTCGCCTTCCTTCGGGTCAAGCGGTCCGAAACTGTACCAGCCTTTGTCGTATTTCTCGGTAAGTCCGAAGGTGCGTGAATCGAGAAGGGTACCGGCCTTGTAGTTGCCAATGGGGTCGGTCTGTTGGGCATCTGGGTCGCTCCAAGCGCCTTTGCCACCATAAATACTGAACTTGGTCTTAGAATCAGCGGCTCCGTAGATCTCATCAAATTCACCACCTAGGTCGGGGTCAAAAACACGGATGTAGAATGGGTCGGTTTCTTTGGATGGTATCGTTAGGAAAAACACCTGCGAGAAGTCGTCATCACCGTATGTCTTGCTGGCGTCTTTACTGAAGGTGACCAAGAAAGGAATGTTGCTGTTTGCAGGAGGGAGCGGCTGTGCGTGGAGTTCAGAAATGACGCATTGACCCAATATCGTGAGGACGATACTCAATGCGGATGTTCTCAGTAAAAGTTGCTTCATGCAGTTACGCCTCCCTAATTAAATGCGTGGTTAACGTAGGTGTTCGGCCGTTGGTTACGCGCATCTGTTTTTTTCGGCAAATGACAATTATTGTTCCGATCGGCTGTTTGACTTTCCGCACCATTTGGATTTGATAATTTCAACCCATCTACATGGAACCCATCAGACCATTTCTGGGCCTACTGCTTTGCGTTGCGCTGGCGTTGGTTGGCAGCACAAGATTCGGTTCAATTCCTCCCATCGGAAAGTTCTTCGATCCGTTTCACGGTTTTTGGCAGAATGCAGAGCCCAATGATTCAGATTCTGAACCAGAATTTACGATCAATCAGCTATCTGGACAGGCTTCCGTGGTAATGGATAAAAGAGGTGTACCACACATTTTTTCGTCATCCGATCATGATCTGTTCTTTCTTCAAGGATATCTGACAGCAAAGGACCGTTTGTGGCAAATGGAGTTTCAAACGCATGCCGCAGCCGGAAGAATTTCGGACATAGTTGGTGATAAGGCGAAGGAATTCGATCTGGAGCAGCGAAGGATCGGAATGCTTTGGTCGGCAGAAAGGGCGCTGGAGTTTGTGCAACAGGATTCGTTGAGCAGATCCATACTTGATGCGTACACCGCAGGTGTTAACGCATTTATTGATGAATTGAAACCGCGTAATCTGCCAGTGGAATACAAACTTCTTGACTACAAACCTGAGCCTTGGACCAATTTGAAGTCGACATTGTTGCTGAAATACATGGCCAAGATGCTGACCGGAACGGAGCGTGACCGTCCGAATACCGAAGCTTTGAAGCTTCTTGGAACGGACCTGTTCAACGAACTTTTTCCCGAACAGAACAAACTTACTGACCCGATCGTCACCGGCTTTTCGGTTGATTCATCGGTTCAATCCGAACCACTTCATGCTTGGATTCCTTCATCCACTTGGGAAACGCCAGAAATTCAACCGCATTTCATAGGAAGTAACAATTGGGCCGTATCAGCCCAACGAACGGCACTTGGCAAGACCATACTCTGTAACGACCCGCATCTGAAGCTTTCGCTTCCATCCCTATGGTATGAGATCCAGTTGCACAGCCCATCTGTCAATTGTTACGGTGTGTCACTTCCGGGTGCTCCAAATGTCATCATCGGGTTCAATGAGAACATTGCTTGGGGCGTGACCAACGCAGGGCGCGATGTGCAGGATTACTACCAGATGGAGTTGAATGCCGATAGAACTGCATACCGTTTCGGCAATGAGTGGAAGCCAGTGCAGAAGCGTGTTGAAACCGTGATCGTTCGGGGTCAGGAACCGGTTGTTGACACGGTTCTTTACACGCACTTGGGGCCAATTGCTTACCACGATGAAGAACATCATTCGTTTTTGGCCCTTCGTTGGTTGGCACACGATCCATCAAACGAAATGATAACCTTCTATGGGTTGAACCGAGCCAATAATTTTGAGGATTATCAGGAGGCACTGTCGCATTACGAATGTCCTGGCCAGAATTTCGTTTTCGCTGATGCAAATGACAACATCGCCATTTGGCAGCAGGGAAAATTCCCACTAAAACCGACAAATCATGGTAAGTTCATCTTAGACGGAACAGACCCAACGCTTGAGATCGATCGATTCATTCCTCAGCTGCAGAATCCGCACGTTCTCAATCCCGAACGAGGCTTTGTGAGTTCGGCCAACCAAGCACCGACCGATACCACCTATCCATACTACTACACAGGCGTTTTCGAAGAATTCAGAAATCGGACCATCAACCGTGCATTGCGAGCAGATAGCTCCGTTACAGTTCAAGACATGATGGATCTGCAGCTCAATAATTACAACCTGTTGGCTGAAGAGGCTTTGCCACTGATGTTGGAACTGCTCGACACCAATAGATTTCAGTATCCGGAGTATGAGCGCTTGGCACTTAAGGAGCTTCTGGGGTGGAATTACCGGAACGATGCCGGCATCATTGCACCGACCGTATTTGAGATCTGGTGGGACGAATTGAACGCGTTGCTTTGGGATGAATTCAACGGGCAGGAATGGGATCAGGACATGTATTACCGTTATTCGTGGCAAGAATTGTTAAATTCTGGTAAAGCCAGAATAGATATGCGCGATCCGCGTTACGTTTACCCCATGGCCATGGTCACCATAGAAATGTTACGCAGCAAGCGCGGTCATGAGATGTTCGACCACCATTACACCAACGACAAGAAAGAAACTGCCGCGAATATCGTGTACGATTCGTTCTATTGGATGTCGATGAAATTCGGAGATGTCATCAAATACAAATTCAGCCAGCCGCATTGGGGTTATTATCAGGCCACTACGGTTCAGCATTTGATGCGATTGGATGCATTCAGTTCGCCAAAATTGTTTGTGGGCGGAAGCGAGAACGCACCCAACGCAACCACATCAACGCATGGGCCTTCGTGGAGAATGATCGTTGAATTGAGCACGGACGGGCCAACAGCATACGGTGTATTACCTGGAGGACAATCTGGAAATCCGGGAAGCGCCAATTACATGAATTCGTTGGAGCTATGGGCAAAGGGTGAGTACCACCGTCTCAAATTCCTTGGCGGACCAAATGAGGCAGATGAGAAATGCACGGTCATTAATTTCAGAGCAAAGGAATGAACCTCGTATCTCGAATAGCGCTCATTGCAGTACTTACTGCTGTAGCTCAATGGTTCGGGCCATGGTGGTTTTGCATTCCTATCGCATTGATCATAGAGGCATTTTTCGGCAAGAATAAAGAGTTTGCATTCTTTTCGGGCTTTTACGGTGTTTGTCTTCCTTGGCTATTGTACGCGCTTTATCAGGATCAGCTTAACCATTCGCTGCTTTCCATTAGAATTGCGGCATTGTTCAAACTTCCGCAGTTCGGATTTGTTCTAGTCATCATAACTGGGTTGATAGGTGGGCTGGCAGGAGGTTTAGGGTCATTGACGGGTTCGTGGCTCAAAGAGTGGAAAATGAAGTATTTATGAGTGGTAGAAAGACAGTTTCGTTGGCCATGGGAAGCGGTGGTGCAAGAGGATTTGCACACATCGGGGTTATTGAGATTCTGAACGAGGAAGGCTTCGTAATTGACAACATTGCAGGATCATCTATGGGTGCCTGCGTGGGTGGGATCTACTGCGCTGGTAGGTTGGAACCATTCAAGGATTGGGTGCTTAAACTTAACAAGCGCGAAACCTTTCGCCTGATGGATTTCACAATGTCAACGCAGGGAGTCCTGAAAGGACAGAAAGTGCTCGATCATTTGAAGACGATTTTAGGTGAGATCAGAATTGAGGATTTTGACATTCAATACACCGCCATTGCAACTGACGTGATCACCAAAGAAGAAGTTTGGATGCGCAAAGGCGATCTGTATAGCGTCATTCGCGCATCGTCAAGCATTCCAACGCTAATGATGCCGGCCAAAATGGGCGACAGACTTTTGGTTGATGGCGGTGTGCTCAATCCGCTGCCTATAGAACCACTGATGCCGAAGCGTTCCGACCTTCTGGTGGCGGTGAACATCAACGCGTTTCCTGAAAACCACACGCGGCACAGAGAGGTGGAACTCGATCAAGGATTTAACTCTGATGTAAGCGATGCTGAAGCAAAGGCTTACACCACCAGAATGGTGAATACTGTTCGTTCGTGGTTGAACATGTCTAGAACCGAAGAACCGACCGAAAAGCAACAGGATAACGCGCTGAGTTACTTGGGCATGTTGAACAAGACATTCGATTTCATGCAGGATAAAATGTGTGAGCAGAGTGTGAATCTTTACAAGCCCGACATTGTGGTGAACATACCACGCGAGGTAGGCACTACTTTGGAATTTTACCGCGCTAAAGAAATGATAGAAGAAGGAAGGAACGCTGCCCGAAAAGCAGTGGACCGTTGGAAGGAAACTCAGAAAATGGAGAACGCATGACGCTTGTGATCATGGTAATAACAGGCCTTGTTTCGTTGGCGGCCATGCAGAACCGTGAGCTGTTCAGCAAACTCATGTTCAACGCCTACATGGTGAAGCACGCCAACGAATGGTACAGGGTTGTCACACATGCATTTATCCATTCAGGTTGGATGCACCTGTTCGTGAACATGTGGGTTCTTTGGATTTTTGGTGAATCCACTGAATCATTTTTTGGCGCATTCCGTGGAGATGCGGGGTCGTTCCTTTTCGGGGCACTTTATTTGGGCGGGGTGTTGTTTGCAACGCTTCCAAGCTATCGCAGGCATCAGGATAATTTCAGCTACAATGCTGTTGGTGCCAGCGGTGCTGTTGCGGCTGTGCTGTTCTCCGCCATTTATTTCACTCCAACCATCGGGTTGTATTTGATGTTCATCCCGATTCCGATTCCAGCGGTCATTTTCGGTATCGGATATTTGATTTTGGAGTGGTATCTCGATAAGAATTCGAACGACAACGTGGCCCACGATGCGCATTTTTGGGGAGCTGCCTTCGGGTTCATTTTCTCGGTTCTGATGGTTCCGGATCAACTTCCGCAGTTTTGGTCCGACATCGTCAATCGTTTCTTCTGATGAGAAAGGCGTTGTTTTTGGATAGGGACGGAGTGCTGAACAAAGAAGTTGGCCGATACACCTTCAAGCCCGAGGAATTTGAAGTGCTTCCAGAAGTTGTTCCTGCCTTGAAATTGGCCCGAACTAAGGGTTATTTGCTCATTGTCATCTCCAATCAGGGCGGAATTGCCCGTGGCGAATTCACAAAGAAGGATGTTGAAGCCTGTCACACCAAGTTGACCGAACATCTTTTAGCCAACGGCATTGAGTTGGATGAGGTCTATTACTGCCCGCACTACGATGGAGTAGGAAAGTGTCTGTGCAGAAAGCCTGGGTCGTTGATGTTGGAAAAGGCCATGGCGCGTTTTTCCGTGAATGCCGATAATTCTTATTTCATTGGCGATAGCCCGCGCGATCAGGTGGCAGCACTGAATGCAGGTGTTCATCCGGTAGCCGTACAATCCAACGAAGGAATTCTGAAGTTTGTGCAGCAATTGCCATGAGCCGATTTCAGCTTTTCAACGGAGAGTATTTTGATGCCGATGAACCGTTATTGACCACCAGCAACCGTGGTGTCAGTTATGGCGATGGTTTTTTCGAATCGATGAAATTTGCAGATGGCCGTGTATTGTTTTTGAACGGACATTGGAAAAGACTGGAACGCGCAGCCTCCTTCCTTCAATTGACAATTCCTGATGTATTGACAGAGCGATCACTTGAATCGATGGCCAAGGATCTGGTCACGAAAAACGGTTTTTCAGCAGCTCGATTGCGATTTCAAGCCTTCCGAGCAGGTGCTGGAAGATACACGCCCGATCAAATGGAAATGAGCTGGTCGATGCACTGCGAGGAATTGCCGTATTCCGAATACCGTTTGAACTCAAAAGGCTTGAACATCGGTATATGCCGCTCGCACAGCATCAATCCCTCACCCCAGAGTTCATTCAAAACGAGCAATTCATTGCCATACGTTCTGGCGGGTATAGAAGCGAGGAAACAACTTTGGGACGATTGCCTGCTTTTGGACCAAAAGGGTTTTGTGGCTGAAGCCACTGGCTCCAACATCTTTATTGTCAAAGGAGATCAGTTGCTTACGCCTGACCTTCTGAACGGTGGCGTTTCGGGGGTCATGCGGGTGGTGGTTTCTCAATTGGCAGGTTCCGTGGGCCTTAACTTGATTCAAACATCCATTTCTGAACAGGATCTACAGTCCGCTGACGAGTGTTTTCTGACGAATGCTGTGCGTGGCCCGCAGTGGGTTGCCGCCTTTGACAAGAAGCGGTTCTTTAAGCGCAAGACCAGCGCCATTGTTGATGAACTGAACCGAGTTTGCGGTCTCAATTGAGCCGTGGATCTTCGGGCAAATTGACCATGTAACTATATGGTGCGCCCATTTTTTCAAGAATTGTGATCCACAGATCCTCCGGATGTGAGGTGAAAAGTAGATCGGGGTTCGCCTTCGAAACGATCCAACTGTGTTGATCCAGTTCGTGTGTCAACTGACCTTCGGCCCAACCGGCATAGCCAACGAATAGCCGTATCTCACCGGGTTTAAGCTCTCCAGAAAAGATCAAACGTTTGATGGTTTCGAAATCACCACCCCAAAAAATGCCGCTCATCACCTCTTTCGAATTAGGAATGAGAGAGCCTTTCGTGTGCAGGTAGTGCAGCGTTTCATTCTGGACCGGACCACCTAAGCTCAATTTGGAATCGAACACCGGTGCGTTCTCAAGCACCTCGTTGAGGTACATCGGAATGGGCTTGTTCAGAATGAGGCCGAAAGAACCCCTTTCGTTATGCTCGGTAAGTAACACAACCGAACGCTTGAAGTAAGGATCCTGCATGAACGGTTCAGCGATCAGCAGTCTGCCGGTCTGCGGCTTGATCTTCTGATCGGGAACATTGAATATGTCCGTAACGTCCATCTCTGGCAATAACGCTATTTCTGAAAAAATGTGCGAATTCGAGTGAAAGTTTTCGCATCCGGTTTATCAACATCCTATCAAAAAAAGTCCCTGCTTTTGACGGCAAGGACTTTCTCGAAACCGTGACGGATAATTTAGGATTCTGCACCCTTATCCGCAGACTTTTTGGAAGTGGCCCGTTTGGCCGTGGTCTTTTTCGGAGTTTCAGTAGCAGTAGATTCCTTCACTGCTTTCACACTCTTTTTCGGTTTGGAAGGAGCAACGGAAACGAACGTGCTGCTTTTTCGCTTTCTGCGAGCACCGTGCGTACCCCGTGCTATCTTGCCTCGTTTCGATTTGATGTCTCCTTTTCCCATAACGTATTGATTTTGATTAGACTCTGAAAACAAACTTAAGAAAATTGAAATGGGACTATGGCAAAAAAAAGGGCCGCAATTGCGGCCCTTTTCCTATTTGAATTTGGAAATTCTACTTGGAAAGGATCAATTTCTCAGATACTCGAAGTTTGTCTCCAGTGACCATAAGCGTGTAGATGCCACTCGCAAGGTCAGATGTTCTGATGGTTTGCATTCCAGAATCTGTGTTCCGGGTGGTGTAACTCCAAACCTGTTGGCCTATGGCATTTGTAAGCACAAAATCCAACCGTTCGTTGTCAGCACCAATATACTGGAAGGTGAAATTCTCTGAAGATGGGTTCGGGAAAACGTTCATCTTGAATTGTGAGTTTTCATCAACGGTCACGGGCGTTGAACTGCAACCTTCAACCACAACCTCGTCAAGGTCCAGAAAGAACATATCCAAAGCATTGTGATGGAAGGCGAAGTACAATGATTGACCTGCATAAGTTCCGGCAGGCAGTTGCACAGATTGAGCGGTCCATACCGTGTCGCCATCGGTGCTTGCGTTGTTGCTGGCTACAGAGTAAAGAACCGTTGCACCAGTGAAGTTGGCAACTGCACCACCTGTTGTGTTCACCAACACACGATATCCATCGCGGTAGTCGTTATCGGGCATACGGTGGTACCAACTCAAGGAACCGCCTTGGTCGGTCATGGTAACCGGTCCGAATGTGAGCCAGTTGTTTGCAGTAATGGTGTTGTTTGCAAACCATGAAGTGGCTCGGATGAAGAAGTTCGTATCGCCAGGTGCCACGATCTCGTAGAATGCCATCCAATCAGACGTGTAACCGGCATTTGCCAAAGGTGTTGCAACTGCTTGCTGGTCAACGTCAGCAGCAAGGATGTCGAAATTTGGAAGGTCAGTTGGGTTCACATAGAATTGACTGCCATCAAAATAAACGAGATCATCACAGGTGGTCCCACCAGATCCGCCACCGCCAACGCAGAAATTGTGGGTGGCGCCATCACCAAAGTCACCGTTCGTTGCTGTCATCTGTACAAGAACGTTATTCGATGCATCGCGAATTTCATAATCGCCATCAATACTACAGCTCTGATATTGTGATCCGTACATTCCATCTCCGTATGTGTCGAATATGTTGAAGTCATAGCAACCTTGCGCCAAGCAGAATGTCTCAACCACTTGTTGACCGTTCACGTTATTTACGTAAGGACCTCCGGAACCGACAACGACATTTGAAGAATTACGGATCTCCCAAGTAACTTCATCACCATAGCAATCAAGGTCGAGGGTCAGCGTTGCCGTGTTTCCGGAACCAGAAATAGAGAAACTACTTGTGCTTTGGTCGTTGCTGGTCGCTTGGTCGGTGTTCGATCCATTGAGAGATGTGCTGACTGTTCGGGCAGTGAAAGTGTGGTTTCCTGTTGTGGTTGTAACAGAGGGAAGTGTGACGTTGGTTGATGAGCCGGAGCTCAAACTCCCTGACCAATTGTAGGTTGATGGCGAGTTGGCATCAACGTAGTATTGGATCTGAACGGATGTCAACGTGTTACTACCGCTGTTCGTAAGTGTTACGTTAGGCGAGAAGCTGGTGGAGCAAAGTGAACCTGAAGGGGCGACAATGCTTGAAATTCCTGCATCCCAGTTGTTCGAACTCACTGTGCAATTCGAAGTAGCGACCAAAGCAGAACGTGGCCCGGTAAGAGCTGCGCGCATGCGGGTCGTTTGCCCGGCTGTGAACATGTCCTGACAGCTTTCTTCGGTGTAGTCCATGTAGTTCTCAACGATGGTATTAGAGCATGCAGGGCTGTTGCAGCTTGAACCCGATTGAGTCGGAGGAGTATCACAAACCTGATCTCCTTGTGTATTGCAATTCGATTCTGAACAGCTTTCACCTTCGAATGGGTGATTCAGATTGAGGAAGTGACCAACTTCGTGTGTCAGCGTTCTGTTGGTCAGTCCGCCCCACGGCCACAATCTGTAACCAAGAGATTGGTTCGGGTCATTACCTACGCACAGGTTTACGGCAACAATACCATCTAGATCGGAATTCCAAGTAACCGGATTTGTTGGAAGGTAAGCGTATCCTAATGTACCGCCTTGCCAATTCGATGGGTTTGAAAGGTCAGCCCCATTACCATCAATTTCCGATACTACCCAAATATTAAGATAGTAACGGTTGTCCCAACGGCTCAGTGCCTTCACGTTCGATTCGTTGCTTGAGGTTATACCTGAACTCGAATATCCGCTCACTGAAGTTCCATTTACGCGGTTGATGCCTGTGGTAGGCTGTCCGTTCGGATTAAGCGAGGCAAGGCAGAACTGAATTTCAGTGTCAGGACCTGCGCCTTGTGCGATTCCTCCATTTGCACTTGTTCTCCTGTAATCGCGGTTCAATGCTGCCACCGCACTTTGGATCTGTGCATCGGAAATATTTGTTCCAGAACCTACGGCTTCCCCTTTGTGAATGACGTGGAAAACAACCGGAATCGTGTACACTGGTGGCGCAACTCTGCTTCCAGATTCAAATTCGTCAACAATTCTTCTTATCTCCGCATCTGCTGCGATCCGTCCTTCACGGTATAGTGGATTCACGGCTGCCAGCGCATCAGAGTGGCTCTTCTGACCGCATTTTTCGTATTCGCCCGGTGCCAACGGAGTGAAGTTCGGTTGTGGCTTGGTGATCTTACCGCTCATGACAGCGGTTGCCTTAGAGAATGCATCGAGTGCGTTGTTCTGACCAACTGCGCTTAGCGTGAATACGCTGATAGCGATCAAACTGAGTAGTGATTTTTTCATAAAGTGTTTGAGTTCTGAATCGTGCTCAAAACAAACGAAAAAAATGCTTTAGGGTTGTTCGGGCAGATTAAGAGTTCGTTTAAATGTCGTGCATCCAACCAAGTTGAAAGCAAAGCATAGCGTTTCGGTAGAAAATGGCTGAAAGTTCATAAGTCTGTTCATTAACAGTTGAAAAGCGGTTGATTACTCGGTTGGATCAATGTGAGTAACTAACGCGCTGATTATTTGCACGTTAGCCGAATGGGACATTACATTTGGAATACCAAGTGAAGGATAAAAGGCTGGTCGGAAGACCACTCTCCTGAAGACCCTACGGGGTTGGAAGGTAAGCCACTCGAAACCCTGTCTGAAGCGATTCGACAGGTGAGGTTGAAACCAATCGTCTCTCATACACGTGAGGATGAAAGGACGTAGGTCAACAGGATGCGGCAAACCGCAGACTGCAAGAGGAAGCCAGAATAACATCAGCTTGGCGCTGAAATTCGCACTACGGTCGGGTTGAAGCGAGACGGAGGTCGGCAAACTGTCGGTCTCCGTTTTTGTTTTAACGGCTCAGCATTTCTGCAGATCGTTTACCGATTGCCGTTCCAAGCGCAACACCCATTCCGCCCATTTTCACCGAACAGCTCAATCGGTCAGAAAGTCGTTCAACAATCGGTCTTTTATCCTTTCCAATTCCCATAACGCCAGCCCATCTGTGTTCGATAGACACCCTTTCATTCGGAGCGATAACCTCCCTTAGAAGATCATCCAGTTTGTTTTGAATTCTTGCAGTGATATTCAACTCGGTCGTTGTTTCCGAATCAACGTCCAGGTTCCGTCCTCCACCAAGAAGAATTCGGTTGCCCACGTTGCGGAAGTAGTAGTAACCTTCCTCCAAATGGAACGTGCCACTCAACTTTAGATCGGCAACAGGCGTTGAGATAAGTACTTGAGCACGTGCCGGGGCAACATCCAAATTTGGGAAGAGTAATTTCGCAAAACCGTTGGTTGCCACATGAATCTGTTCAGCTTTCAGCAGTAGACCTTGACTTCCGAATACGGAAATGTGCTTGCCCGATTCTTCAAATCCCCGCACATCCATTCCGTTCAAAATCCGCACGCCTTCTTTCTGTGCCAACCGTATCAGTGCGTTCATCATTTTTCCGGTGTCAACCGATCCCTCGTACTTGTTCAAAATGATGTTATCGACTTTCTGAAATCCGAATCGCACAGAAGCATCATTTTGTATCGAATAGATCGGCCCGTTGTTGAATGTGCCTTCCAATTCTCTGTTCAACCGAGTTCCCAATTCAAAACTCGGCTCAAACAAGGATGAATTGTTCTCAAGAAAGAGTTCATATCCACCGCATGGCGTGAAGTCAATGGCCGAATCGCCCAACAGTTTGCGCAGTTCAAGCAACCCATTCCAACGATCGAGCAACAACCGTATAACTTCCTCTTCTGAAGTGTGTTGGAGGTCCGCCAGCAACTCGCTGGCACTGCCAAAGCAGGCAAATCCTGCATTTTTCGTGCTGGCACCACTTGGTAAAAATCCTCTTTCGAGCACCACGACCGTCTTGTGTGGGTGACGTCTTTTGTAGAATATCGCGGTGGTTAAGCCAACTATGCCGCTGCCTACCACTGCAAGGTCAATTCCGGTCAGAAATTCTCTGATCTCCCAGAAGCTGAAACATGGTGGAAATCCAGATTGGTCGTTCATTGGTCAAACCCTATTACCTTGGTCGAAAATTGAAACAAAAAGGCGGTTTTACGGTAAGTAATCCTGTCAGGCGATAAAGCTACGTCATATGCTGCTGCGGAGTTTGGGAAAAGAGGCGTTGTTCATATTCAGTATGTTGGTCATGTTCCAAATGCCGTTGGGTGTGTTTGGACAGGATCGTGGTATCGATATTTCCGGTTCTATCAAAGAAGGGTCAAAGGGGCTGGAAGGCGTCAAATTGGTACTTCAAAAGAATGGCCGCACCGACCAAACCTTGAGTACTGCGGGAAACGGTAAATTCAAATTCTTCTTTGAGGTCGGTGCCACCTACATGCTCGAAGTATCGAAATCAGGATATGTTGCCAAGAAGATTGAATTCAATACCACCGTCCCATCAGATGTGGTCAATGTTTGGGATTTCGACTTCATTGTCGAACTTTTTCAGGATCAATCTGGGTTGAATAAGGCCATTTTCAGCAACCCCGTTGCCAAGGTTCATTACAACGAACGGTACAACGAGTTCGATTACGACCTTGATTACACCATGGAATTCCAGAAACAGGAAGAGGAGGTGTTCAAAGAATTGGAGCGGATACAGGAAGACCGTGCGCTTGCCGAAGATGCCGAGCGAAAACAGGCCGAACTTGCAGCTAAGGAGGAAGCGAAACGATTGGCTGCTGAACAGAAAGCAAAAGAAGAAGCAGAAAAGCAGCGTTTGGCCGCAGAAGAACTCAAGAGAAAGGAAGCTGAGAAACTTGCTGCCGAACAAGCAGCCAAAGCAGCTGCCGAGCAGAAAGCCAAGCAGAAGGAATTCGATGATCTGTTAGCAGCAGCAGTAAAGGCAGCCGATACACCAGACTTTGATCTTGCTAAAGAATTGTATCAAAAGGCGTTGGCCATCTATCCTGACAAGGACGAGATCAAAGCTGCGATCGAGTATCTCGATGAAAAGATTGTACAAGTTAAACTGGAGCAGGAGGAACAGAAGAAAAAGGATCAGCAGTTCAACGACCTCATTGCAAAGGCGAATGGCCTGATGGCTGCATCCAAGTTTGAAGAGGCACTAAAGGCTTTCGAGCAGGCACAAGCACTGAAACCCGAATCGAAGGAGCCTTCTCTCAAAATAAACGAGGCTAACGTTCAAATAGCAGCAATTGCGAAAGCCGAAGAGGACAAGCGGAAGAAACAGGAACAATTCATGAAGTTGATGACTGATGCTGATGCTGCTTCTGCTTCAGGAAATCTTCGTTCGGCCAAGGAACTTTACACACAGGCTTCTCAACTCGACCAGAACTCTTCTACGGTAGCTCAAAAACTTTCTGAGGTGGAAGCGAAAATTCAAGCACAAGCCAAGGCCGAGTCTGAAGAACGCGAGAAAAAACAACAGATCGCCCAACTCCTTGCAGACGGTCAAGCGTTGCTGAAAACAGGTGACGCTCAATCTGCACAGGCGAAATTCAATGCGGCTTTGAAGTTGGATCCTCAGAATGCAGAAGCCACAAAACAGGTTGCATTGGCGCAAGCCAAAGTGGAAGAGGAACGCAGGGCACAACAGGAACAGGCTCAGCGCAAGCAAGATTTTGACCGATTGAAGTCGGAGGCTGGTAAGTTGTTCCAAGAATCAAGGTTTGCAGAAGCCAAAACCATTCTTCAGCAGGCTTTGGCGCTTAATGTTGACAACGCATCAGCCCAATCGCAACTAAGGGACATTGAGGCGCGCGAAGCTGAATTGACCAAAGCAAAAGCCGAAGAAGAGGCAAAGCAGAAACGTTACTCGGATCTCATTGAACAGGGGGAACAGCTACTTACGAAGTCGGACGGGGCCAAGGCATTGGAAGCGTTCAATCAGGCATTGACGCTTAATCTAGAAGGTGCAGAGGCGAAGTCAGGTGTTCAGAACGCGCAGCAATTGGTGGCTAAGCAAGCAGAGGAAAGAGCGGCTCAGGAAAAATTGGATGCGCAGTTCAGCGATTTGATGGCAAGTGCCAATTCTAGTTTCGATCAAAAGGATTATTCCGCTGCGAAGACAAATTATCTGCGTGCAAAAGACCTTAAACCGGAAGATTCTGACCTGAACAAAAGGTTGAAGTCGGTAAACGAAATAATCGACCAAGAAGAAAAGAAGGCAATTGCGCTGAAAGCAAAGGAGGAAGCTGAACGGAAAGAAGCTGAAGAAAAAGCACGATTGGCTGAGGAAAAACGCCTCAGGGAAGAAGCTGAGGCACTCGCCAAAGCCGAGTCTGATCGTAAAGCTGCCGAAGAAAAAGCACGGCTTGAAGAAGAGAATCGTCTGAAACAAGAGGCTGATGCGAAGGACAAAGCGGAGGCTGAACGTTTGGCTGCCGAGGAGAAAGCCCGTTTGGAAGAGGATGCTAGACAGAAGGAATTGGCTGCCGCGAAGGCGAAGGCAGACGAAGAAAAAGCAGCTGCAGAAGCGAAAGCCAAGTTGGAAGAAGAGCAGCGTCAGCGCGAAGCAGCAGATGCAAAAGCAAAGGCCGATGCAGAGAAACAAGCAGCTGATGAACGCGCAAGGCTAGAAGAAGAGAAACGTCAGAAGCAAGAAGCCGAAGCTGCCGCAAAGGCAGAAGCCGCCAAGTTGGCCGTAGCGGAAAAGGCACGTTTAGCAGAAGAAAAACGTCAACGTGAGGAGTATGAAGCTGCTGCCAAGGCCGAAGCTGAGCGTCTGTTGGCTGAGCAAGTTCAGAAAAAGAAAGAGGCAGAAGAGCAGGCCAAGCGCCAAGTGGAGGAGGCAAACAAGGTTGCTGAACTCAATCAACGCGTTTACCAATTTGTAGAAGCGGGTGATGCATTTGTGAAGAAAGGCCAGTTCGAAAAGGCATTGGTAGAATTCGGTCAGGCACAACAGCTTTTACCGCAATCTGTGGATGTACAGAAGCGCATCGATAAGACCAACTTGTTGGTCGAAGCCCAATTGGCGCAACAGCAGATGCAACAGGGCAAGGAATCTGCGTTTACCGCGGCCATGTCAACTGGTTTGGAGTTGTTCAAGCAGAAGGATTTTGAAGGGGCGAAAAGTGCATTCCTGGAAGCCAAAATAATCAAGCCTGATGATGCTGAAGTGGCTAAGCGGCTTTCGGATACCGAGAACGCATTGGAAGCCCAACGTCAACTGGCAGCTGATCAATTAGCACAGGAAGAAGCGGCCAAAGCTGCTGAGTTGGAAAAGCAACGCAAAGAAGAAGAACGTAAGCGTAAGGAAGAGCAACAGGCCAAGGCCAAGGCAGAAGCAGAGCGTATGGCTGAAGAACAGCGCAAACGGGCTGAAGCCGCTAAAGAAGCGCAGCACCTTGCAGAAGAAGCTTCCAAACAGAAAGCGGCCAATGAGCGCGAATTGGCCGAAGAAAAGGCTCGGCTTGAGCAAGAATTGAAAGACAAACAGGCCGCAGAGGAGTTTGCCAGATTGGAAGAGGAGGCACGTCAGAAAGCAGCTGACGAGGAAGAAGCTGAGAAAGAATCAGCGAGGTTGGCAGAAGAGGCACGCATGAAGCAAGAAGATGAGCGGAAACAAGCTGAGGCTCGCAAGAAACTGGCTGATGAAGAGCGTGCGCGTGTTGAGGCGGAAGCTGCACGAATTGCCAAAGAAGAAGAGGAAAAGCAGTTGGCTGCCATTCGAGCTTCAGAAGAGCAACGGAGGCTTGAGGCAGAAGAAGAGAATTCACGCAAGAAAGAGACCCGTGAAAGAGCTGAGGCTGAAGCTAAGGCCAAAGCTGAAGCTGAGCGATTGGCCAATGAACAACGTTTGAAGGCCGAGGAACAGTCACGGCAGCAGGAATTGTCCGAAGCTGAGGCGAAGCGTAAATCAGAAGAGGATAGGATCCGGAGACAGAACGAAATGGAAGAGCAGCAACGGCAATTGGCTGCTCAGCGCGAACTTGAAAGGGTTCAGCGCGCTAAAGACTCAATTGCCGATGCCGAAGCTGCTCGAATGGAAGCCGAGGCACAGAAAATTCTGGACAAGGAAATTGCCGAACGCGAAGCAAGAATGAAGGCTGAAGTGGAAGCAAAGGTGAAGAAGGAGTATGAACAGCAGTTTGAACAGGAAGTAAAGCAGCAACAATTGGCCGATCAGGCTGAAGCAGCTGCTGATGCCCAGGCGCGCAGAGACGCTGAACTGGAAGCACGAAGAAAAGAAGAGGAAAGACAGCAGAAAATTGCGATGATGGAGTCGCGTAAGCGTCAGGAATTGTTGGAATGGGAAAGAAAAGAAGAGGAGCTGGCCAAGAAACGCGAAGAAGCAGAAACGGCTGAAGCTGCACGCATCAAGAAACAGGAACTGGAGCAACAGCGCTTGGATGCGGAATTGGCCCGAAAGTCAGAAGTAGCAGAGATTTCCGCTCAACGAAACGCTGAACAAGTCGCTGAGCTTGAGCAGCGAAGGCTTCGTGACGAGCAACGCAAGCAGGAACAACAGGCCGCAGCCGATGAGTGGCAGCGATTGGTTGAACAGGCAAAGGCAGAGCGTGAACGTGAGCAGAAGGAAGCTGATGCGGCCAAGATTGCAAGAGCACAGCAAGAACAGGCCGTGCTCGAGAAGCAGCGCGTTGACGATAATACTAGACGTGATCAGGAGATAGCCGAAGCAGCCAGATTAGCGCAAGACAAAAAAGCATTTGATGAGAAAATGCGGGCCGATCTTGACCAGCAACGCAAAGAAGAGGTTGCATTGAAAGAGGAAAACTACCGCAACAAGAAGGAGTTTGAGGAAAAGGCCAAAGAATTGGCGCAAGGCACGGTTGATTCCGACAGGGCCACCTACGAACAGCAGGTGAGGGCCAGAATGGAAATGGAATACGCTGAAAAGCGAAAAGCACTTATTGAAGCAAACAATACCAAACTGGAAACTGCCCCCAACGCAAAACCGACCGAGTTCCAGATGTCGCTTTCAGAGCGTTATCCTGTAGGTGTTACGGAAGAGTCTGAAGTGGAGGCGAACCGCGAGATAAAGCGCATCATCGTCAATCGTGGAAACGGAAACGCCAATCAGTATAGCCGGGTAAAATGGAACTGGGGCGGTGTTTACTACTTCAAGAATGAGCAAAGCACTTCCAAGCAGATATTCGACCTCGAAACGCAGTGGTAACCTTTACGGTACCAACACTTTCACTGTCTGAGCGGTAGAACCCTCGTTTCCGTATCTGATCAGGTAAACGCCTTCGGTCAATCCGGTTTCCAGTTTCGATTGCCCAGCATTCAATCTGAAATTGCTGACATTTCTACCCGTTAGGTCGAAGATCTGAATAAGTGAAAAACGCGTTCCAGCATTTTTCATCAGCAATCCAGTTGCCCCTGCAATAATCGAAATGTGTTCAATTTCCGAGGCGGTCGGTGCCGAAAGTATGTTTCCAACATCAACAGAAAGATAAGCAGTGTCAGCATCACAGGCTGAACCGGAAATGTACATTACGTCATAAACCACAGGATTGGCGAATTGGTGGGTCGGATTCTGAAGTATGGAAGTGGATCCATCGCCAAAATCCCAGAAATGAGTGTCTGTATTGGAACTGTTTCCGGTGAATTCAAATTCAGTTCCGTTGAATGTGAACGAGGCTTCAGCTACCGCATCCGCATGACCGATCCTCCAATTCTCCAGACTATCGATCACCATATCTTCCGCCAATTGTTGCAGCGCTTCTGCATCTGTCTGTCCTATGCTCGAGTAATACGGAATACCAACGGGTGATTTACGGAAGATGGTGGCATAGAATACGCAAGCGTTCAAATATGTGCCCCAATTGCTTGGGTGGCTACCATCACCTGAGTACAATCCGTTCCAAAAGGTTGAGTTGGTTTCCCACATGCGGTGCCAAGCTGCGCCACAGGGCGCCACAGTCGTATTGTTGTCAACGGCCATTTCCAAATAGCTTTCGCGAAGCCGACCGTTCATGCCTTCGAAAGTGCACAGCGGTGGATAGTTGGCACAGTTGCTTTGGTCGCCATCGCGTCTGCCCCATGTCATGAAAAAGATCGGTTCGCTGCATTCATAGTTCGACCGGATTGAATCGACCAGAATTTCAGCAAATGGATAACACATGCTGGCCACTTGCGAAGGCGGGAACGATGGGATCTGACTCTGCTCTTGTAGCACCACGAAGTCCCAATTTCGGCTGGCTATCTTGCTCAACGATGTTGCGTTGGTAGAGTGTCCCTCAAACGTGTATCCGCCAGGTGCATTCGATTCGTAATAAACCGTGTCGCCACCGGCCAAAGCCAAACTGTACAGTGTGCCAGGCAGATTTCCAGTGTAGGTGTAGCTATTGCCAAGAAACAGAACAGAAGTCTGTTGTGCCGAACTGAAGCAAGCGCTGAGAGAAAAAATAGTCAGTAAAAGATTCTTCATAGTTAAGATTTGAGCCTAAGACGCGCAATATCAGAAATGGAGGCGTGCCTTTGAGGATACTGTCAGCGGAGAAAAGTCGTTTGCAGCGAATTTGAACTGCGCCACCATGCCGATCATGGCAGCATTGTCAGTGCAATATTCAAATTTCGGGATGTGTGCTTTGATGTTGTTGTCCGTGGCAAGCTGCGAAAATCGTTCGCGCAATAGCCCGTTTGCAGAAACGCCACCTGCCAAGGCTATATCCTTCACTGGGTATTGCTTCAGTGCGTCCGCCATTCGTGAAATGAGGTAATTGACCACATGCCGTTGGTAGCTGGCGCAGATGTCGTTCAATTTGGTGTTGAGAAAGTCAGGATCGGCCTTCATTTCTTTCTGAACCGTGTACAGAAATGAAGTTTTTATGCCGCTGAAGCTGAAGTTCAAACCTTCGATGCGTGGAGTGGAGAACGTAAAAGCGCTATGATCTCCTGTTTGCGCCAGCCTGTCGATCAACGGCCCACCCGGATAACCGAGACCGAGGAACTTTGCTGCTTTGTCGAATGCTTCGCCTGCGGCATCGTCAATGGAGTGTCCCACCACTTTCATTTGCAAAGGCGCTTCTACCAGCACCAATTGCGTGTGGCCACCGCTAACGGTCAAGCACAGAAACGGGAATTCGGGTGGGTTTTTGCCTAAATCATCAATGAAATGGGCCAGAATGTGTGCTCGCATATGGTCTACCGATATGAGCGGAATGCCAAGTGCAATTGACATCGATTTGGCGAATGAGCCGCCTACCAACAGACTTCCTAATAGGCCGGGACCTTCCGTAAAAGCAATTGCTTGCAGGTCGTTTTTGGAGATGTTGGCACGTTTCAAAGCTTCATCAACAACAGGCACAATATTCTTCTGATGCTCGCGCGATGCCAATTCGGGGACCACACCACCATAAGAACGGTGAACTTGCTGATCGGCCACCACATTTGAAAGCACTTTTGAACCACGTAAAACGGCCGCGGATGTGTCGTCACATGAGGATTCTATGGCCAAAATGAGGGCCTCTTTTAGCACGGCATTGTTATTGAGTACCTTTGGAGGCAAGGGTTCCTGAGAACGATGATCTTCAAAAGTATCAAAAAAGCATTCGCATGGACGGTGTTCCTTTTGCTGCTGCTCGTGTTACTTATCAGTGGAGGCTACGTTGCACTTAGAAGCCCGAGGGTTCAAACGGCCTTGACGCAATATCTGGCCCGAGTTCTTTCAGAAGAACTGCACACGGAGGTTTCCGTAGGTGGCGTTGACATCGGTTTTTTCAATCGGTTGATACTCGAAGACCTGTTCGTTCAGGATCTGAAAGGAGACACGCTTGCCTCGTTGGCCGATCTGCATCTTGGTTTGAAGTATCTAAGCCTTGACAGGCAGCAGCTTTATTTCGGCAACATCCGCATTGATGACCTCAAGTTCTATTTGCAGAAGTATGAAGGCGAAGAGGGACTTAACCTTCAGTTTCTGATAGATTATTTCGCTGCACCGAAAGACACTTCTTCTGGTAAACGTTGGGACTTCCGTTTTGAAGAGGTCGAGTTGAAAAACGCATCATTCAAGTTGCGAAACCACAATATGGAAAAGAAGGTTGTCGGTATCGATTACCGCGATCTGGATGTAAGGCACATCAACCTGTTGATAGATCATGTGCGCATCGATGTGGATACCATTTTCGGAAATGTGGTGCAACTCAGCTGTGTGGAAAACCGGGGTTTCGAACTGAAGCATTTTCAGGGAAAGGCAAAGGTTAGTTGCAAGGAATTGCAGGTTGACGACCTTCTGATAGAAACAGCCCGAAGCCATGTGGATCTTGATCTGCACTATACCTACGAGCGGTGGGCAGATTACCTCTCGTTTGTTGATAGCGTGCGGATGCAGTATGACCTGCGCAGGTCGGAAGTGAACATGCAAGACGTGGCTTTTTTTGCGCCCGGCCTTACTGGGTTGGATGAGAATCTGCGTATCTCGGGATCGGTGCATGGTCCTGTGTCGGCATTGAATGGTCGCAACCTGAACATTTGGTACGGCATGCACACCAACTTGCAGGGCAATGTTGACATGGATGGTCTGCCAAACATTCAAGAGACCTTCATGTTTTTGGATCTGAAGCGGTTGGTGACTGATGCCAGAGACCTTGAAAGAGTACCTCTGCCACCATTCTCAGAAAAGAAACGGCTTTCGTTGCCACCGAATGTTGCGTACTTGGGGCTGATGGAATTCAAGGGTAGTTTCTCTGGCTTCATCAACGATTTTGTGGCCTACGGAAAGTTGCGGACCGATATTGGTGAGTTGCAGACCGACCTTTCGTTAAAGCAGGATTCAGTTTCAGGCATCATTGCTTACAGTGGAGGATTGCGTTCGGTGGGTTTCGACCTTGGTGTGTTCCTTGAAACCACCAAGTTCGGTAAAGTGACATTGGATGCCGATGTGGTTGGCAAGGGGTTGACCAAGGAAGAGATCAATGCCAAGTTGGTAGGGAAGATACAGTCGGCCCGGTTCATGGATTACGATTATCGCAATATTGTGGTGAATGGAACTTTTGCCAAGAGCAAATTCAATGGTGATCTGGCCATAGCTGAAGAGAATGTTGATCTGACTTTCAACGGAGCAATTGACCTGAGCGGGACGTTGCCCGAGTTTGTTTTCCATTCAGAAATTAACCACGCCAATCTTTTCGAGTTACACTTGCTGCGTGAACGCGAGAATGCCACCGTAAGCGGAATTCTGGACGTGAACTTCCGAGGCAACGACATTGACAACATCATTGGGCAGATCTCGATAAGCAAGGCGCGTTATCAGCAGCAGAACGATTCCACATATCTTGTGAATTCTGTTGAATTGACCGTAAGCGAGGATAGTGCATCCAAGCACCTACGACTTCGGTCTGATGTGGCTGATGCCAACTTCAGTGGCAAGTTCCACTTCAAGAACATTCCGAAGGCTATCAACAACCTTGTTCGCAAACATCTGCCCAGTTACGCGTCAAAGGATTTCGAATATCTCAAACCAAATGAGGGACTTGAATTCGATTTCGATGTGAAACTGAAGAATATGGGTCTGGTCACCTACCTGTTTGCGCCAGGTATTGAGTTTTCAGACGGTTCATCTTTCACCGGTAGTTATTCCTCTTCGCAGAATCAGGTTTTCTTGCGTGGAAACGTGTCTGAATTGAAGCTGAAAACCGTTGAATTGACCAATGTTCAAATAGAAGCCGAAAATCCAGGCAGTGAATTCCATCTAGGGTTGTTTGCTGATAAGGTCAGCCTTACAGACAGTATTTTCCTCGCAGCTTTCGAGGTCAGCTCTTTCACGTTCAACGATAGTTTGGGGCTGGTGGTTAAATGGGACAACCGCACCAAAGTAAGAAACAAGGCTTTCATTCAAGGCGTGGCTTCGTTTCCTCGCGATCAGCAGGTCAGTTTTCACCTAAAGCCTTCACAGATAACCATAGCCGACCTCCAATGGTCGCTAGACCCGCGAAACCTTGTCACCATTGACAGTTCGACTTTCGCTTTTACCGACTTCAAGTTTTACAATGCAGCCCAAACCATTGGTCTGAATGGCCTTATCAGCAAAGACCCTAATGCTAAACTCAATGTCCAACTCTCTGGATTTGAACTCAAAAATCTCAATTTGATCACATCCCGTTCTGGCATCAATCTGGGTGGACGTGTTTCAGGGAAAGCACAACTTTCCGGGCTTTACGACCAACTGTTCTTCACCAATCAGCTCAATGTCGATTCATTGGTGATAAATAACGTTGAGATCGGTTCAGGCGAACTGAACAACACTTGGATTCCAAGTACACGGAGTGTGCAAGTATTCGGGTTGCTGAAGCGTGGAGACAATACAGGGCTGAGCATTGTGGGCGAATTCCTACCGGGCGAAGACAGAAAGGAGAATTTCAACATACGCGCCATGGTAGACCAACTGCCGCTGAGCATTTTCGACACGTACATTTCGAAAGTGCTCACCGATGTTAAGGGTACGGCAAAAGCCAACCTGACGCTGAAGGGGCGCATGAAAGAGCCGGACCTTTCGGGTTACGTAGTGCTACAGAAAGCAGACGTACTGTTCACCTATCTCAATACGCGATTCCATATCAACGACACGGTGCAAGTGAAGAAGGACGGATTTTACTTCCAAGATGTGCGCGTGAAGGACGAACGAGATTCAGAAGCAAGAATAAACGGTTGGGTGAAACACACCAACTTCAAGAAGTTCCACTTCGATGCCAATCTGGTTACGTCCGATTTCATGGCGCTGAACACCAATTCGGCCATGAACAGCCTATACTACGGAAAGGCATACGGAACAGGCATTGTGAAATTCGTAGGCGACCCGAAGAATATGCATTTGGATGTGGCCATGAAGACCGAACGTGGTACGCGTTTCTTCATTCCTTTATTCGGAGCACGTAGTGTCAACGAAACCGACTTCATCACATTTGTGAAACCCAAAGTGGCAGATGAACCTGTGCAATTCGAACATGAATACAGTTTCAAGTTTCAGAACCTGACGTTGGACATGGATGTGGAGGTGACATCTGATGCCGAGGTGCAACTCATTTTCGACCCCAAAGTGGGCGATATTCTCAAGGGACGAGGCGATGGCGATCTGCGCATTTCTCTCGACCGAACTGGCAATTTCAAGATGTTCGGAGAGTATTACATCCAAAAGGGCGAGTACCTCTTCACGTTGCAGAACATCATCAATAAGAAATTCCTGTTAGAGCAAGGAGGAACGATCAACTGGACAGGCAGTCCATATGATGCATTAGTGAACATTCAAGCCTCCTACGGAGTGCGGACTTCATTGTACGACCTCATGTATCCCGACACAAGCGAGATTTACAGAAGACGAATACAGGTAGATTGTCTGTTGAAATTGACAGACAACCTCATGAATCCGAATATCACTTTTGATATTGACCTGCCCAACTCCGATGAAGGGACTCGAACGGAGGTGCGCAATCGAATTGGAGTAGGCAACGATCAGGAAATGAACCGTCAGGTGTTCGGCCTATTGGTACTGAATCGGTTCTTCCCAACAGAGGCACAAGGCTCGGTTCTTACACAGACGGGCGGGTTCTTTTCATCGAGTACCACCGAAATGATCTCGAATCAGTTGAGCAACTGGCTTTCGAAGATCAGCAACGACTTTGATGTGGGTGTCAACTACCGCCCAGGCGATGATATCACAGGCGATGAACTTGGAGTAGCGCTGTCCACACAATTGTTCAATAACCGCCTTATTGTTGACGGAAACGTGGGAGTGGCAAACACGCAGTCAAGTTCGAGCAATATTGTGGGCGATGTCAACATCGAATACAAGATAACGGCTGATGGCCGTTTTCGGGTGCGTGCCTTCAACAAGAGCAACGACATCAACTCACTGACCAATAACGCACCATTTACCCAGGGCGTAGGCGTTTCCTACCAAAAGGAATTCAATCGCCTTGGTGACCTTTTCCGAAAACGGGTTCGTGAAGCCCGGAAGGAGGAGGAACCGCAGTTGCCTTGATCAGAACACTTTCTTGAACGGAAGACACTTGGCGGTCATTATTCCGCGCATTACGGCCGGATCAGATCCCATGAATAGCTCGGCCATTGTGTCGTTCTCAGCTTCAAAAACCACCATTCCGAAATTCTCGGAATCGGTGACGGGCAGGTCGGTCTTACCTACATATTTTACCACGCCACGTTCTTGCTGTCTTTGAAGGCGGTCAGCATGGTCCTGTATGGTTTTGTTCTCCTTTTCAGTCCACGCTTCTGGATTTTGAAACCGTGGCGCAAGTCGAAGTATGTATATGTACGTTCTCATATCATTCCAATATCGGGCAACGATTGAATGGTTTTTCGCGGTCGAAAAGGAATCGGTAGGTGGCATGGGTCCGCCAAATTTCCGAGCCCAACTGTTCGCAGACCTTCATCATTTTAGGATTGAAATCGCCTATCCAGTTCATTTCTATGGTGCGGTAAGGAAGTCCTTTTACCCAAGCGATATCTGTATAAGATACTACCATGGCACTTTCAACCCCATGTCCGTGCCATTCGGGCACCACACCGAAAACCAGCCCCAGCATCTTTTTGCAATGCCCCATTTTGAGATGATAGGCGAATTTGAGTTTACCCAGCCAGTTCATATTCCCGTCAACGTATTTGAAAAGCTGATTGAGCTCGGGTATGGATAGGAAGAAGGAAATGGGGGAGTCCTTGCAAAAACCGAAGTATATGAGCCGCTCATCTGCAATTGGTTTGAGCTTTTCGAACATTTTCTGAGCTTGTTCTAACGTCATAGGTTTTACTCCTTTGTGATCACCCCACGCTTTGGTGTAAACCTCGTGAAAATACACAGCCGCCTTATCGAATTCCTTCTTTCGGATGTATCGGAAACTGATATCAGGATTGCCCAATGCTTCCTTGGCGCGTTCATAGAACCGAGGTTCAAAATCTTTGGTCTTCTGCACATCGCGACCATACGTGTACTGATTGAAATACAGTTTGAATCCGTACTCTTCATACAGCCGTTTGTAGTACGGTGCATTGTAATTCATGCCATAGTTCTGCTCAGCAAAACCATCAACCAGCACACCCCAATTCTTGTCTCTTTCCCCGAAATTCACAGGGCCATCCATGGCCTGCATGCCACGCTGTGCAAGCCAGTGTTGGGCAGCATCGAACAAAAGGTTGGCTGCCAGTTGATCATCAATACAATCAAAGAAACCGCAGCCCCCGGTTGGTTGATCTTCCAAGTGAAACGTTTTCCCGTTTACGAATGCGGCAATCCGTCCAATGGTTTTTCCATCGCGTTTTAGCAGCCAACGGATGGTTTCACTTTTGTCGTAACTGTAAAAACGGTTGGTTTCTTTGTCAAATACATCCCGAATTTCTTGGTCAAGAGGCCGAATGAACAGCGGGTCGTTTGCGTATAGCGAAACAGGGAATAGCACCCACTCATTCTCCAATTTTCTGTCGGTTACCTCTATCAGTTGCATTGGCACAAATTACGTAAACCGTTAGTTAACCAATTGACCAATGGCCAGTATTTGTTAGGGCCCAGATAGGGCCTTTGCCGAACGACCACTTTGCAAAGATGCACGTGGATGGTAAGGCTGAGGTGTGCTCATTCGATGCAGGTGGGTAGAGGCACTTTGCGGTGGGGTTTCTGCGCGTTTTAGAGATCCTGGAGAAACGTTTTGAAATGCCAGAGAAGCGTATAGAAATGGTTTTACCCTCTTTAAAGAGATCTGCCCCCCTCTTTGGAAATGTGGGTTTTAGCTGAAATTATTTTTGACTTGACCCGTAGCGTACAGTTTGCTGCTTGACAGCCCTCCTGCAATTACGTAGATCAGCGTAGTGCACTGCATGTGCCATGGCCGTGCTTTGCCGGTGCTAACCATTTTCTTAAACCGAATCAAAAAAAAACAAAAGATGAAAGTATTTAACCACACATTATCATGGACGCGCCTGTTTGTACTTGCCGGGGCTGTATCATTCAGCATTACGTCATGCAACACAGATGAACAGCCCGAAACACCAACTGACCCATCAAGCAACCCACCAACGCCATCATTTGAAGCGGGCTACGGAACATTGGCAGCCATCAAATCGGTAACGACCTTCGATCCGGGGTTCGGTGTTCCAATTCAGGAGATAGTGCTTGGGCTGGGATCAGCCGGGTTTACGAATGGTACCGACTACGCCACGCTGCTCGAAGCGGGTACAGTAACGTTGGAAGACGAGACTTTGGACCGATACGACAACAACGCCTATCTGTCGCAAATTGAGCAGACAAACCCAACCGGTATCGATTTCAGCGGAAATCCATCTTGGACGGTGAGCGGTTCTGGTAGCGTTCCTGCGTTCTCGCATACCACCAATATCGGGTTCCCTACATTGGGCAACATTACCAGCTCCACCACCATTCCTGGCACGGGCGACTATGTGCTTACCGTGGCCAACGTATCGGGTGCCGATTCGGTGTGGTACATGTTGGGCGGTGTGGTTCACGTAGAAGGTCCTGGGGTGGTTTCGAGCACTTTTACCGAGGCTGAAATTGATGGCATGGGCACTGGCGCCAACTTTGTGCAGGTGGCACCATATCGCTTTGAGGTGGCCAACTACGGTGGCAAGGATTTCTATTTCGTAACGGAAACAGTGAAGACACAGAGCGTAACCATAGAGTAATCGGTTAGTACGATGTGGGTGAGGTCGGCTCTTTCGGGGGTCGGCCTTTTTTGTTTTCAAATATCCCAATCCCAAATGCGCCACCAGCCATCTGGGTCGTTCACGTTCACTTTGATCTTCGGGTTGCGGACTTTCAGTTGTTGGATGAACTCATCTTCACGCACAGGCGAAATGATAAGGTCTTTGCCTTTTGCCTTAATGTAAAGCCGCTTGAGCGATGAAGCAGGTGAGGAAAACGGGTTGTAAGTGCGCTCCACCAATTCGATGGATTCGATCCTCACTTTAGCCAAATGGATCGGTCCGATACGTACCGTAAGGAATTGATCGCTGATCTCGTAGGCCATGGAGAAAAGCAGAAACGCCACTAAAAGTATGGAAACACCTAGTATTCCGTAGCCGATAACGGCTTCGGTAAGTTCTGTCGGCCCCCCAGAAATGACAAATGCCGGTGAAATGGCCGCTATTATGAATACAAGGATAACCACACTTACCCGAGAACGATAACGGTACATACGCTACTGTTTAATGATCTTCTTTTGTGAAATGGTGGTGCCATCCGCAAGGCGGCAGATGTAAACACCTGTGTTAAGTTCCGTCAACGAAATGCTCGTTTTCATGGACGCTGATGGCTGTGAAAGGATCAATTTCCCGGTCATATCCAAAAATTCGATGGTTACTGGTTCGTTTTTATTGTCAGCACGCACGACATTTATCACATCTTCGGTTGGGTTAGGGTACATGCTGAAACGTGTTGCCGCAGCACCATCAATACCCAACGCTTCTCCTTTTGTAAACACCGGATATTCCGAATAGGGAATCGTCAACGTTTCGGAAGTTCCGCCCGTGTACACCTGATCGTTGTTGTAGAGGTATATCCACTCGTAGCCGTCAGGGAAGTTGACCGTTATGCTGGTGCCTTCTTGAAGGAATGGCGCCACAAATACATCTGGCCCGAGCATGAAGCTGTAGTCGGTCTTGTTGAAGAACTGCATCAGCGACATGCCGTTGGCGTAGTATGCCTCGCTGTGCTGCATCAGGTAGGGTAGCAGGTTGTAGCGCTTCGCAACGAGGTCACGGTAAATGTCTGTTGTCTCCTCATCGAACATCCACGGGCGGTGTTCGCCACCGCCACCGTTTTCCATCAGACCGCTGAAGGTGCCCAACTGTGCCCATCGTATAAAGAGTTCTTTTGTACGGCCGTTTGTAGGAGCTAGGTCATCTTCGCGGTATCCGCCAATATCAGAACCGAACGACAAATAACCCATGTCGTGCGAATGATACATACTGTTCAATGCCCATGTGAGACCCTCGAATGTGGCGTCCTGATCGCCAACCCAAGCTGCAAAGCCAGTAGGAACGGGCGAGAACGAAACTTGTTCTCCGCCAATGTCGGCCAACCCGTAATTGTCTATTGGTCGGGCATGAATGATGCGGGCATCGCCCAACACTTCACGGGTGTAGTCGAAATGCAGTTGATAATAGGAGTGTGAATAATCGATGCGCGAAACAAAGTTGTTTGCACCGGGCGACCACGGTGTTTGAATGGCCGAGAAATCGGTTCCATCGCATTTCCAGCCATCAATTCCCATGTCCAACAGGTTGTCCATCAAGTCTTTCCACCACGCAACGGCATCTGGGTTGAACCAATCGATAAGACTTCCGTCACCTTTCCACCAATTGATCACTGCAGGTTCCGAATCGAATGGCAACTGCTTCATAAAGTATCCTTGGTCGCGGGCATATTCGTAAATGGCACCTTCATCAATGTTGATGATGCCGGTTATCCACATGATCACCTTTACATCGCGCGAATGAAGACTGTCGATCATGGCCTGTGCATCGTGAAACAGAGCTGTATCCCATTCAAAGGTGTTGTAGCCTGTTTCCCACGGTGAATCAATAATGATGGCGCTTACTGGAATATCTCTTGAAAGGAAACCATCTACGAATGCAAGCGCGCTTTCCTGGGTGCTTTCGTCTTCCCAAACCCAATGCGAAAAAACCCACGATGGCCAGGGTAGGTTGAAGGTATCTTCAAGAGCATTGGAAAGCACAGGCGCGTTCCAGTTTATCTGTTGCGCTTGCGTTTTTGAATATAAGGCAAGAAGGAGTAGAAGTAGAATTCGCAGCATATCATGGTGTTTGATACGCTAAATATAATCGGAAACCAGAAAAACGATGTGCGCTAACCCTTGTAAGGGATGCTGTTCAGGATATGCTCCAACGATGATATGCGTGCCTGTGTTTTGTCGTTGGCGTCAATAACCGTCCAGGGGCAGAGTTTGGTGTCAGTACGCTTGAACATCAACTTCTTGTACTTGGTGTATTCGTCCCAAAGCTCCTGTGCGCGCTCATCAACGGGGCTCATTTTCCAGCGCTTCAAGGGGTCGTTCTTGATGTCGGCAAATCTGCGCGCTTGCTCTTCTTTACTGATGGAGAAGTACATTTTGATGTAATGCGTGTCGCCTTGCACCAGCATTTTCTCAAACTGATTCACGTTCTGCATGAAGATGTTGTACTGCGCCTTCGTGCAGAAACCGTTCACGGGTTCAACCACGGCACGGTTATACCAGCTTCGGTCAAAGAACACGATCTCGCCCGGAATGGGCAGCCTTCTGACATAACGTTGGAAATACCACTGACCGGCTTCCTCTTTGGTCGGTTTCGGAAGTGCCACAACCCTGTACGCACGTGGGTTTATGTGGGCCGTGGCACGCCTGATGGCACCGCCTTTTCCGGCAGCATCGCGTCCTTCATACACGATCACCACCTTTTGGTCATTGGCCATCACCCATTCCTGCATTTTTATCATTTCTGCCTGCAGTTCCTTCAGCCTGATCTCGTAGCGGGCGTAATGCAACGATTTCTTCAGATCGATCTTTGGCGAACGTATCAGTTGCTGCAACCCGATCTTCGTGTTCAGAAGTTCAACATCTTCAGTTGATAGGTGAAAGTGGTCGCTCATCAGATGTCGAGTTGTTGTACGTGGCGGTAATAGCGGACAATGACGTTCGGGTCGGGCAGAAGATGCGTTTCGGAATTCTCCTTGCCATCATAGTCGAAGCGCGAAAGGATGTAACGCAGACTTTCAAGCCGGGCTTTGCGCTTGTTGTTGGTCTTTACAATGATCCACGGACTGAAGTTGGTGTGTGTCTTGGTGAACATCTGCTCCTTGTAGTAGGTGTAGCGGTCCCAATATTCCTGTCCTTTCATGTCAACAGGGCTGAATTTCCACTGTTTCAGTGGGTTCTTCATCCGTGCCTCAAAACGCTTGCGCTGTTCTTCTTTGGTTATCGAAAACCAGAACTTGATGATCTTGACCCCGTCTTCATAAAGCATGTGCTCAAATTCGGGTACCTGCACCATGAACTGGTTGTATTGCTGTTCATTACAGAACCCCATTACAGGTTCTACCACCGCGCGGTTGTACCAACTGCGGTCGAAGAATACGATCTCACCCGGTTCTGGCAACTGACTGATGTAGCGTCTGAAGAACCATTGACCTTTCTCAACCTCAGTTGGCTTGTTCAACGCCACCACGCGGTAGGCACGCGGGTTCAAATGCTCGGTGTAGCGTTTGATGGTGCCGCCTTTGCCAGCTGCGTCACGCCCTTCGAGCAGAATGGCCACACGCATCTTTTTCCGGTGCACCCAATGCTGAAGACTCACCAATTGCTCCTGCAGTTTGGCAAGTTCTATCTCGTATTCACGATTTTCAATGTATTTCTTTAGGCTGATGCCCTTTTCGTTGGCCAATTGAACCAACTCTTTCCGGGTGTGCAGGCCTTCAAGTTCCTCTTTTGTGAACATCGGTGCGTTCAGTATGGCACCAAATCTACTGAAAATCGAATGCGCCTGTGTTAAGCTTTTCGTAGGCAGAATGGTTGAATAGATAGAGTTTGGCAGGCGGCTATATCTACATTCTGCTGACCAAGTATCTTGATTTACTTTACAGCAAAATCAGAATACCGGAAAATGGTAGTAGTTGCAGACAGTGGAAGTACAAAATGCGATTGGGTTCTTTTGGACGGTGGGAGAGAAGTAGCCTCGTTGAGCACAATGGGATTCAATCCTTATTTCCATAGCGAGGCCATTATCAGTGCCACTATCAGGTCGCAGGAGACGCTTAGCACGTATGCCGATAGGGTTACTGATGTCTTCTTTTACAGTGCAGGGTGCTCAAACGAGCAGATGAATGATATCGTTGAACAAGGATTGAGAACCTTGTTTACGAAGGCCAGTATCCTTGTGGATCATGATGTGCTTGGTGCGGCCTTGGCGGCCTGTCAAGGAAAACCAGGCATAGCCTGCATTTTAGGTACAGGCTCAAATTCGTGCTTTTACGATGGAAAGTATGTTCATGAGGAAATCCCTTCACTGGCGTATATATTGGGCGATGAAGGCAGCGGAAGTTGGTACGGAAAACAACTGCTTCGCGACTATCTGTATAAGGATCCGATGCCTGAAGCACTGCGACAGGAACTGATGGATTTGGGTTACGACAAGAATTCAATACTTGATAGTATTTACAGGAAGCCGCATGCAAACGTTTATCTGGCCTCCTTCATGAAACTCATTTCCAAGTATAAGGACACTGAATATGTGCAGCACATGGTGCAGGCAGGTATGCGCGAGTTCATGCAGCGTCATGTATGCTGCTTCAAAAACTATCGTGAAGTGCCAACCAATTTCGTAGGGTCCATAGCCTACTATTTCCAAGATATATTGAAGGATGAGGCTGGAAAGCTGAAGATCAACGTTGGGAATATCATCAAGAAACCGGTCGAAGGGTTGGTTGCATACCACATGGGCCGATCGGTCTGACCCTTTAAAAGTCGCTTTAAATCAGGTTTGGCCCGAAGTGAAGTGCCAAGCTTACCGCAATGCCCAATAGCGCGCCTACAAGCACTTCGGTTGGAGTGTGACCGAGGAATTCCTTCAGTTTTACCTTGCCCGTTTCCGTGTCGGGCGATATCAATTGCTTTATCAACCGATTCAAAACCATTGCCTGCTTGCTGGCATTTCTGCGCAGACCCGCAGCATCGAACATCACAACAGTGGCAAAGCAAACTGCAATGGCGTAATTGGTAGAGGAGAACCCTTCTATCAGACCTACCGATGTGGCCATTGCCACAACCGTGGAGCTATGGCTTGAAGGCATTCCGCCTGTGGCGAAAAGAATGGTCCATTTAAACGTCCGTTTCTTAATGGCCACGGTCAATATCTTGATTGCCTGAGCAATCAGGTTGGCAATTACGAAAGCCGCAATAACCTCCCAACCTGTGCCGTGTATGTGTTCAAGAAATGCGCTCATCAAAGACTATCGACAATGCTAATATAGCTCGAATATCGGCTTTCAGGGATCCGTCCATCCAAAACGGCATCCTTCACAGCGCAACCCGGTTCGTTCAAATGCATGCAGTTGTTGAAACGACAACCGCTTGCAGCAGCGAACAATTCTGGGAAATAATGGCAGACCTCTTCCTTTTCCATGTCAACCATACCGAACTCTTTGATGCCAGGTGTGTCGATGATGGAACCACCGAATGGCAGTCGGAACATTTCGGCAAACGTGGTTGTGTGCTTTCCTTTTTCGTGAACATCAGAAATATCACCAGTCCGAAGGTCTAGTTCGGGATGCAGCGCATTGATCAACGTGCTTTTACCAACTCCCGAATGTCCGGAAACCAGTGTGACCTTATCCTTCAGGTAACTTTCCAATTCGTTCATGCCAGCCTTAGTGGCTGCCGAAACGATGAGAACGCGGTAGCCAGCTTGCTTGTACGTTTCCTTATACTCAACCAAAAGCCGTTTTGCTTTATCCGAATCGTACATGTCGGCCTTGTTTATGACCACGACCGAATGGATTCCGTAAGCTTCGGTGGTGCACAGCACCCTATCAATGAATCCGTATGAGGTCCGAGGTTGCTCAATAGTTGCAATGACGATGGCCTGATCCATGTTCGAAGCAATGATGTGCGCTTCTTTGCTCAGATTCACCGATCTGCGGATCACGTAGTTCTTCCGTTCCCCGATCTCTATAATGGCACCCTTTCCCTCAGCATCGGTTTCATCGGCAACAACCACGCGGTCGCCCACCGTAACGGGGTTGGTCGTTCTCAATCCTTGCAACCGGAACTGCCCACGAAGTTTGCACTCTCGCAATTTGCCATCATCAAGCAAAACGGAGCTCCAGCTGCCAGTGCTTCTTACTACGGTTCCTTGCAAATGCGACATTGTGTTCAAATATACCTTCAGCAACATGGTCAAATGTTAATTTCACCGCAAATTGTTTTCGCGTGTCCATCAAGGTATCCGGTGTTTCGAAGTTTTACGGCCAACAGAAAGCGTTGGATGATGTTTCTTTCGAAGTGGGAAAAGGCGAAGTTGTCGGCTTCCTTGGTCCGAACGGTGCTGGCAAGTCGACCATGATGAAGATCATCACCTGCTTCATTCCACCATCTGAAGGAAGCGTGCAGGTCTGTGGTTTCGACATCATTTCGCAGTCGATGGACGTAAGGCGTTCGGTTGGCTATCTTCCAGAAAGCAATCCGCTTTACTACGACATGTATGTGAAGGAGTATCTGGATTTCGTGTGTGGGCTTTACGGCATTCGCGAACCCAAAAAGCGTGTGGCGGAAATGGTGGAGATTACCGGACTCGGACGCGAACAGCATAAGCATATCGGTCAACTTTCGAAAGGATACAAGCAACGCGTGGGAATTGCGCAAGCACTGATACACGATCCACAGGTGTTGATCTTGGATGAACCTACCTCGGGTCTCGACCCCAATCAATTGGTGGGTATTCGCGAACTCATCAAGCAGCTCGGAAAAGAGAAAACGGTGCTCTTCTCATCGCATATAATGCAGGAAGTGGAGGCCGTCTCAGACCGAGTGATGATCGTTGACCGAGGAAAGTTGGTGGCAGACAGAAAGGTAGATGCCATTGCATCCATTGGGGCCAAGGTTCAAACGGTTGTGGTCGAGTTTGAAACGGATGTTGACATCAGGACACTGAAATCGGTTTCTGCGTTTGAAGATGTGGTTGTTATTAGCCTCAATTCTTATCGTATCACATCAAAAATCAGTTCAGATTTGCGTAAGGATGTAGCAACTTGGGCGCAGAAAAACGACCGACTCATTCTTTCGCTTTCCGTTGAAGAAGAGCGTTTGGAAGACATTTTCCAGAAGCTCACATTAAAAAAGGGACAATCTTGATTCTTGTCTCTTGCGAAGGTTTGTAAAAGATATACCTTGCGCACCGAAAGTAGAATTCACTACACTGTTAAAACTTAAAATCGTATAAATGGCTTATTTATTCACATCCGAATCCGTTTCTGAAGGTCACCCAGACAAGGTTGCCGATCAGATTTCAGATGCCATGCTTGATGAATTTCTGAAGCATGACCCACATTCAAAAGTTGCTTGCGAAACGTTCTGTACCACAGGTCTCGTTGTGGTTGGTGGCGAGATTTCTTCTCAAGGGGAAGGAAAGGTCAGAGTTGATGGAACGGTTCGTAAAGTGGTGGAGCGCATCGGCTATACCAAGCCTTCTTACAAGTTCGATGCTGATAGCTGCGGAGTCATCTCTGCCATTCACGAGCAGTCAAGCGACATCCGTCAGGGCGTAGAAGAGGGAGCGGGTCTTCATAAGGAGCAAGGTGCTGGCGACCAAGGAATGATGTTCGGTTATGCAACGCATGATACGAATGAGTACATGCCGTTGACGTTGGTGCTTTCGCATATGATCCTGAAGGAGCTTTCCATTATCAGAAACGAAGGTCGCATCATGCGCTATTTGGGACCAGATGCCAAGTCGCAGGTTACAGTAGAGTATAATGACAGAAATCGTCCAAAGTCTATCCATACCATTGTAGTTTCAACTCAGCATGATGATTTCATTGTGCCGTTGGATGACACTGATGCATCTCGTGCTGAGGCAGATGCTCAAATGCTGGCACTCATCAAGAAAGATGTGCGAGACATCGTTCTGAAACGCGTCATATCTAAACTTTCGCAGCCACTTCGCAGACTATTCGGCCGCGATTGGAAAGAACGCGTGATCCTTCACGTGAACCCAACGGGTAAATTCGTTATTGGTGGTCCACATGGTGACGTGGGCCTTACCGGCCGAAAGATCATTGTTGATACCTACGGTGGCCGTGGTGCGCACGGTGGCGGAGCGTTCTCTGGCAAGGACTCTTCTAAAGTTGATAGAAGTGCTGCTTACGCTGCTCGCCACATTGCTAAGAATCTGGTTGCGGCAGGTGTTGCGAACGAAGCGTTGGTTCAGGTTGCTTATGCCATCGGAGTTGCACAGCCGGTAAGCTTGTATGTGAACACATACAAAACGGCTCAACTTTGGGAAAATGGTAAGAAGGTGAGTGATGGTGAGATATCTGAGCGCGTTGCAAAACTATTCGACATGCGTCCAGCTGCAATTGTGAAGCGTTTCGGATTGAAGAACCCGATCTTCTCAGAAACGGCTGCTTACGGTCACTTTGGTCGCACACCGGAAATGAAGGAAGTGGAGGTTTTCTACAAAGGTGATGGTGTGACTGAGCGTGATGGTAAGCTTTTCAAGACCGTGGAAACGTTCGGATGGGAGCGTCTTGACATGGTTGATGCCTTGAGGAAAGAGTTCGACATCACCGAACATTCAAGGGTTTACGTGCACGAAGAGGATTGATTCCAAATGCATGGCATGAAATGAATCGGGCCGAGCATTTTGCTCGGCCCGATTTTTTTATTTCTGTCTCATGTAGAGCGCAATGGGTACCCCGTTGAACTCATAATGTTCTCTGAGTTTATTCTCAAGGTAACGCCTGTAATCCTCACGCACGTATTTCGGGTGATTGCAGAAGAACGCGAATGAAGGAAACTGCGTTGGCAACTGCGTAACGAATTTGATCTTGACGTAATGATGCTTCAAGGCAGGAGGAGGGAAAGCCTCAATGATTGGAAGCATCACGTTGTTCAATTCTCTGGTTGGAATTCTACGCTTACGGTTCACATAAACCTGAATGGCCACTTCCAGTGCCTTATGGATTCGTTGCTTGGTAAGCGTGCTTACGAACAGGATGGGCACATCGGTGAAAGGCGCCAATCGCTGATGGATCAGTTCTGTGTATTCTTTTGTGGTGTTCGTGTCCTTTTCTACCAGATCCCACTTGTTCACGAGTATCACAATTCCCTTGTGATTCTTCTGTGCAAGGGCAAAAATGTTCATGTCCTGCGATTCGAATCCTTGCGTGGCATCGATCATCAATATGCACACATCGCAGCTTTCAATGGCTTTAATGGAGCGAAGAACCGAGTAGAACTCAAGATCCTCGTGCACAGATTTCTTCTTTCGGATTCCAGCTGTGTCAACCAGCACGAACTCAAATCCATAGCCCTTGTAAACGGCATCTATCGAATCGCGGGTGGTGCCTGCAATGTCGGTCACAATATTCCGTTCCTCGCCCAAAAGCGCATTCGTCAGGCTCGATTTACCAACGTTCGGGCGACCCACAATGGCAAAGCGTGGCAGTGCTAAATCAATAATTGGGGTGTCGTCTTCCTTCAGAAAAGTCACTAAATGGTCCAACAGCTCACCGGTTCCTGAACCGCTTAAGCCAGAAATGCAGAAATACTCGCCCAATCCGAGCGAATAGAACTCCGTTGCATCACCGATCCGCTCATGGTTGTCAACCTTGTTCACAACTAGAATGATCGGTTTCTTCGACTTGCGTAGCAGATTTGCCACAGCCTCGTCCGGGCCCATGATTCCCGTTGCCACATCTACCACAAACAGAATCACAGTTGCTTCCGAAACCGCAATCTCCACCTGCTTTCTGATCTCGCCTTCAAAGGCATCTTCCGAGCCTTGAATGTATCCGCCCGAGTCAATTAGGTTGAAGGTGATACCATTCCATTCGCCACGACCATAAGTACGGTCGCGGGTTACACCGCTCTGTTCATCCACAATGGCCTGCCGTTCACCTATGATACGGTTGAACAGGGTCGATTTGCCCACATTCGGCCTTCCTACAATTGCTACAATGTTGCTCATTTCTTACTGATAGCCGAATTCCTTCAGGTCGCGGTCGCTATTGCGCCAGTCCTTACGCACTTTCACAGTGGTTTCCAGGTAAACCTTTTTGCCTACAAAATTCTCGATGGCTCTGCGCGCATCAGTGGCCATGCGTTTGATGGCTCTTCCGTTGGTGCCTATCACGATCATTTTCTGCGATTCGCGCTCCACGAAAATGCTCACCACAATACGGTCCATGTTCGGTTCTTCCTTGTATTCCTCCACACGCACCTCCACTGAGTACGGAATCTCCTTCTTGTAATGCTGAAGTATCTTCTCGCGGATGATCTCTGTAACGAAGAACCGAACGTTGCGGTCGGTCAGTTCGTCCTTTTCAAAATAAGGCGGATGCTCTGGCAGCATACTGCAAATGAGCTGAACCAACTCTTGCGTGTTGAATCGATGCATGGCCGAAACCGGCAATACCTTAGCCTTGGGCAGTTTCTCAGCCACTTCGGCAAGGCGTACCGACAACGATTCCTGATCGGTCAGATCCGATTTGTTGATAATGGCGATAACCTTGTTTTTCAACTTGCCCAATTTCTCGATCATCACCTCATCAAAAGGTTCCTTCGGTTCAATAAGGTAGAGTACAAGGTCCGCATCCTTCAAAGAGGCATCCACAGCTGCCATCATTGACTCTTGAAGCCTGTAAGCAGGTTCGAGGATGCCGGGCGTGTCCGAGAACACGATCTGATGGTCTTCGTTGTTCCAAATGCCCACAATGCGGTGCCGTGTGGTCTGCGCTTTCGGGTTGGTTACCGACAGCGATTCACCGATAAGCGCATTCATGAGGGTCGATTTTCCCACGTTAGGCTTTCCGATTATGCTTACGAAACCGGCTTTGTGTGACATGGGAACGTAAATTGAAATTTGGTTCGCAAAGAAACAAAATATATATTTGTCGCCCCTTTGCAGGATAGACCATACGCAGACCACGGTCTGCATTGAAGAAATATCGCGGGGTGGAGCAGTTGGTAGCTCGTTGGGCTCATAACCCAAAGGTCGTCAGTTCGAGTCTGGCCCCCGCAACTGAACCCGTCAATCGATAGATTGGCGGGTTTTTTATTTCGCTTTATTGGCCAAGAAGGTGTAACCCATTCCCAAGCGCCCAATGCCTGTGGTGAAAGATACGGGTAAGTGTTCGGTGCTGAATTTTACTAGCAGTGGTGGCTGTTGCACAACTCCAAAAACTGAGAAAACAACTGATTCGTCATGTTTTTGAATGACCGATTTGTGCTTAGAAAGGTAAATGATGACAGCATTTTTCATCAACTAGCTGCTCTTTTTGGGCAACATTGGGGTTGTACAACAGCCACAGTGGTTTCACAACTATCATCAAGGTTCAAAAGAGGCAACGCTGATTGGCATTCCGTTCATCAAAAAAAACGCCATTGTCAATTCACTTATTCCATCCGGTTTATACCGACATTTGCGGCCGAAAATGGGAGCTGAAGAACTCAACATTCCCACCTTAGATCTACCTCGGGTGGTGATCATTGGAGGCGGATTTGCCGGACTCAAACTGGCAAAGGGTATTGATAGTCGCCATTACCAAACGGTTCTTATCGACAGGAACAACTACCACACCTTTCAGCCGCTCATGTACCAGGTAGCTAGTTCTGGCCTTGAACCCGACTCGATTGCATACCCGCTGCGTAAGATATTCAAGGGCAAGAAACGCTTCCATTTCCGAATGGCCAGTGTTTCCACGGTCGATGCAGACCAGAAGGTACTTCACACCAGCATTGGCCCGTTGCACTACGATAGGCTGGTAGTGGCCACTGGTGCAGACAGCAACTTCTTCGGAATGGAGAACGTGCAGAAGCACAGCATGCCCATGAAGAATCTGGTCGAATCGCTCAATCTGCGCAGCCGCATCCTACAATGCTTTGAAAAAGCACTCAACGTTACCGATATACACGAGCAGGAAGCTCTTATGAACTTCGTGATAGTAGGCGGTGGGCCAACAGGTGTGGAACTGGCCGGTGCGTTGGCAGAACTCAAAAAACAGATTCTGCCTACCGACTATCCCGATCTCGATATCCGCAAGATGCAGATTCACATCATAGAAGCTGCCGACCGTTTGTTGGCCAATATGAGCGAGACAGCCTCAGATAGCACTCTCAAATTCTTAAAGGAAATGGGTGTGAACGTGTGGCTTGGAGTGCAATTGAAAGATTACGATGGAAAGTTGGTCACCACGAGTAAACACTCCTTCAGAAGCCACACATTGGTGTGGGCTGCAGGGGTCAAGGGCATGCCCATTGGTGGTCTCGAAGCATCGTTGGTGCGCGGCAACCGCGTGGAGACCAATGCCCAACACCAGGTGAAAGGCCTTACCGATGTTTATGCCATTGGCGATGTATCTATGATAAAGACTGAAACCATACCCAACGGCTTTCCCATGTTGGCATCTGTGGCAGGGCAACAGGGGTCGCATTTGGCTGCCAATTTCAATGCACAGGCCAAAGGCCGCAAAACCACCGATTTTACGTACAACGACCGTGGCACCATGGCCACTATCGGTCGCAACTTGGCTGTGGTCGATTTTCCGTTTCTCAGCTTCAGTGGCGTCATGGCATGGTTCACATGGATGTTCGTGCACCTTATGCTGTTGGTTGATTTCCGAAGCCGCCTCATTGTGTTCATCAATTGGGCATGGAGTTACATTAACTTCGACAAGGGAACCCGCCTCATCGTTCGCTCCAAAGACAACTGACACCTGTGTCCGCGGTCACTTTCATGCGTAGGCATCGCATTACATTTGCGTCCATGCGAAGCGTTGTCTCATTCGTAGCTCTCCTTTTATTTTTCGGGGTTTTGGGTGTACACGCGCAAACCTACCAGCAAACCGGCAACCTTTGGCAACGCTATTATTTTCAGGGTCGGCTAAGTGAGCGGTTCATGCTTAACGTGGAGACAGAACGGAGAAGTCTGGAAACCACACGGTATGCCTATCAGTTGCTGATACCTCGCGTCCATGTTCATTACCTGTTCAAGAACGGAATGCATGCCGGAATAGGCATTGCACATTTCATGAATTACTTCATTTTGGAGAGCGAGAACCGCAGTTACATTGCGCGGTCGGAGCTGCGGTTTCATCAGGAGTGGAACATCCATCAACCGTTCGGGAGGTTCAGGATAAGCCATCGGTATCAGGTGGAACAACGCCTGTATATGCCTTACAATGACAGACGTTTTGTGCGCAGCCCGCTTCCATTGGAATACGGTTTCCGTTTCCGTTATCAGTTTCAGGTGCAGGCTCGGCTGACGCCTGAGGATAAGCAGGTTGAGGTTTTTCTGAAATTGTTCGATGAACTGTTGTTGCAAATGTCGAAAGCAAAACCATCGCAACCGTTCGAAGCAAATAGGTTCTATGTAGGTGTGCAGGTCAAATTCTCTCCCGTTTGGTCAGTAGAGGCTGGGTATCTTACATGGTTTCAGCAGAAAAATGACAATGCGTTCGTGGTGCCTCACATAGCCCGCATCACGCTATTGCACACAATCGATCTCCGTAAATCCAAAAGCTGATGGAAGAGCGGAATGCAGCACTTAAGGAAGGGTTTTACTCCAAGCTCTTTGCCCGCATTTACGACCCCTTCATGGCCAAAATGGAGCAGCGCATACTGGGTAGTTACCGCAAGGTATTGTTGCAGGATCTGCAAGGAACCGTGTTGGAAGTTGGCTCAGGTACGGGCGTCAATTTTGCTCTGTATCCAGAAGGTTGCACGGTTGTGGCCAGCGAACCTTCGGCCAACATGCTCCGATTTGCCGAAGAACGACTTACCAACGGATCTATCAGGGCCAAAATTCAACTTGTGCTGGCCGGCATCGGTAGCAAAGAGTTGGAACAGCACGTTCCCGAAGGTGGATACGATGCTATAGTTTGCACGCTCGTACTGTGCACCATTCCTGAACCCGAAAAGGCGCTAGAACTCTTAAAGCGGTGGTTGAAGCCGAACGGTAAACTCATAATTCTTGAGCACGTGCATGCACACACACAACCCCGCAGGTTTTTCCACGAAATGCTGAACCCCGCTTGGAAACACCTGGCTGAAGGTTGCAACCTGAACCGCAATACGGTAGCCATGCTACAAAAGCATGGGTTCGTTGCTGAGTGGCAACAGGATTTCATCAAAGTGCTGCCTTTTTATGTTTCGGTGATGAAAAAGAAAGGTTGAATTCAGTTCAAGCCCAGTTCGGTCATCAGCACATCCTTCTCTACCAGACCAACGTGCGTCCAAACCACCTTTCCGTTCTTGAAAATGAAGAAGGTCGGAATCTCTTTCACACCCATTTCATTCATCATCGTTTCACTTTGGTCGGCATTCAACTTTAGTAATTTGAAACCTGTGGGGTAGGTCGCGGTCAGCTCGTCCAACATGGGCGACATTTTTCTGCATGGAGCGCACCACGGGGCAAAGAAGTCAACCAGCACTGGCACATCGGTGCTTGTCGCTTCATCAAAAGCCTCCTTGCTCATTCCACTCTTACCCATGGAGCTTGAGGCAATGGTCACTTCATTGCCCGCATTCTTCCATGCCATGATTCCGCCTTGAAGGTCGTATACCTGCTTGAAGCCCATCTTGCTTAGTTTGGCCGCTGCACTGGCACTCCGTCCGCCCGAAAGGCAATAAACGAACACAGGTCGGTTAAAGTCCAAGTTTTCAGCCTTCTGTTCGAATTCGGTGCCTCGCCAATCGATGTTCTGTGCGTCTTTCAGGTGTCCACCATTGTATTCGTCTGGTGTTCGTACATCCAGCAACTGTGCATTCGTCTCCTTTCCGAGCAGTTCCAAGTAAATGGCTGGCGAAACGGTGCGTTGCCCGAAAACGGAAAGCGAGATCAGTATCGCTGCAACCGTAAACAGGTGGTTCATCATGTCATTTCATTTTGATGGGCGAAGGTATGCGCATACGGATATGTGAATGTGACTTTGGTCAATCGTTTGTAATTGCCAAAGCCAGAACAAACCCACAGATCCTGAAAACATAGCGATAGGCATTTTCGCCATGGAAGTATCGGCTCTTGAGGTCGTCACCGCTCAAATTTTCCAGCAGGTCAAATCCTCTTTGGGCAAGAAACTGCTTCATTTCCGACTCTTCAATACCGTAAGTGTACTTCTCTGAACCACGGCCTGCAAATGACTGGGATTCGCGTACGGCAATAGCCTCTGGCAGGGTGTTTCTACCATCGAGGACCGACTTATAGAGGTAGTCGAAATACAACGAACTGCTCGGGGCGGAAAGATTGTGAATGGCATTGAGCGTTGCATCCACAGATCTAGCGTCCAGATACATGGTCACGCCTTCCCAAATGAAAAAAGTAGGTTGAGCAGCATCGAAACCCGCAGCCATCAATGCCTCATCCAATTGCTGCTTATTGAAATCGATTGAAACATATTCAAGAAGTTCCGGTGCGGTGATGTTCAGTTCTCTGAGTTTGCTGCGTTTTAGCTGCTGCGTGGCCGGAAAGTCAACTTCAAACACCTTGGCGGTCTTCAGTTCTGCAATGCGATACGCTCGCATGTCCAGTCCAGCGCCAAGTATCACTACTTGGTTGATTCCTGTAACTACCTGTTGCTTCACCAGATCATCGATATAGCGGGTGCGTGCCGCGATGCCCGCAGCAAGACCAGGGCCTTTTTTCTCGAGGTATTTGTAAATGAGCTTGGTAACCAAACGGCTTTGCGCCACGAATCGGAACCTTGAACGGATGAGCATCCGTGCATACGGATCGTAGCAGATTCGCAGGTTTTCGGGCCGCCTTGATTCCAATGCGCGCATGGCTGCAATGATCTCTGCGCTGAAACTTGCCTTACCTTCCTTCATAGCCGAAAGATAATGCCAATGGCGGGTTATTCTGAAACCCGAAGCGTTGAGTATCCGCCTTTCAGGTCGTAGATGCGGGTGAAGCCTACTCGTTTCAGTTTCATGGTGGCAAACGGACTTCGGTGGGCGGTTTCGCAGTAGATGAACACCGCTTTGGTCGTATCAAGAAGTTCGATCCTTTCATCGAAATTGCTTCCAACTAAACTCAAGCTTTGTGCCCGTGGCAAATGTTCCTTGTTGTATTCGAACTTGGTTCGAACATCAATTACGTAAGCGTTCGTGTCTGCGGCCAACATTCTTAGGTACTCGTCCTTTGGCAATTGTGTGATGCTGTGGGTGGAGTAGATGTTTTCGTTGCAACCGAAAAGAACCAGTGTTGAGAAAAGTATAGATGCCGCGTGGAAAAACGCTTTCATCTGCGAATTACATTGGCAGGTTTCGCTTCACCAAACCCAAAACGAATGCACCTGCAATGGCCGAAAGGATAGGTATTAGCATCACGCTGAATCCGGTTCCCAGGTTTACGAACAATGGACCGGGGCAAGCACCCGTGAAAGCCCAACCGATGCCGAATGCGATCCCAGAAACGAGCAACAACAGGTATCGGATCATTTCAGCATGATCGGAAGTGGAAGAAAGGTGTAAATGAGTCCACCGATGAAAAATCCGATGGTGGCAATCAATGAAGGAAGCTGAAATGTGCTGATGCCTGTGATTGAATGTCCAGAGGTGCAACCTCCTGCATAACGTGTTCCGAAACCGATGAGAAAACCACCCAACACCAAAATGATCACACCCGTTGAAGTCGCAGCAAAATCCCAATTGAATATCTCAGATGGCTGAAGTCCCTCGCTAGGGTTAATGCCCAACGCCAAAATAGAATTCTTAGCAGCATCACCCAAAGTTACGTGGTGGTCCGAAAACGAAAGAAAATGATATGCGATGAATCCACCGATCATGGATCCTGCAAGAAATGTCAGATTAGGCAGGCGGTCTTTGATGTTGAGATTGAAATGGTCGCTCAATTTGGCGGCTCCCAAAAGAGCACATAGACTATCCAAATTGCCAGAGACTCCGAAACTGGAACCTAACAGGAATAACAATGGCACTACCAAACCCAATAACGGGCCTGAAACGTACCATGGCCAAGGTTCAAACAGAAATTCCATTCATAAAGAGGGTGTAAAGGTGATAAACATCTTGGATTGAAAAATGCTTGTAAGCTGGCCTAAACACGATACTGAATTCGTTGATTGCGTTCAGCTATACTTATTTATCGAGTGGTGATCCTCGTTGTCGCGCTCAATCTCATTCTTTACAGCTTCTATGCGTTTAGCGACCAATGCCAATTCTGGGTGGCTGTTTTTTTTTAGCCATTCAAAAGCGGCTTGGTCGCCATCGCCAACGGCCGCAACTTTAGCCAAAGGCGTAAAACCGTTCATTTCCAACCACTTTATGGCATTCGGGTCGCCTTCGGCCCCGCGGATGGCGGCCATCAGATGCTGAAAACCGTTTTTCATAAGCCAAGTTCTTGCTTCTTCGTTGTGGTACAGCGCAAATACGAATAGCCCCAATTCCCTGTATCCGTTGGCCATCAGCCAATCGCGCAGCTGCTTGTTGCCTCCAATGGCTTCTGCCCAAGCGATCAGTATTTTGACTGGATACTGCATGCAATTCTGAATTAAGAATGATGAATTATTAATCGCTGTAAACGTTCAATTTGGGTCTGTAGATCATTCTTCATTTCACACTCCCAAACAACGATGACCGTCCATCCTTCATTTTGCAGCGCGACAACTTTTTCCTGATCACGTTCTACGTTTCGTGCAAACTTTGCTTTCCAAAATTCGGAATTGTGCTTTGGCAATCCTAACTGACACTTTGGGCAACGGTGCCAGAAACAGCCGTTCAAGAAAATGGCGATCTTTTTTCCAGGAAAGGCGATGTCTGGTTTTCCTAGAGCTTTCTTCCAATGCAAACGGTAGCCACGGATGCCTGCTTCCCAAAGTGCTTTTCGCAATAGTATCTCAGGCTTTGTGTTTTTGCTTTTGTTCGACCGCATGTACTTGCTCACCGTTTCGTTGAGCGGTTGTGGCGAACGATCGTCTCTACTGTATGGCTGTGGCTTTGATGCCATTTACTCAGGCAGGTTCTCCAACAGGAAGCGCTTCAAATTTTCTCCCATGATGCCGCGGATCTCATCTTCCGTAAAACCTTGGCTCAGCATTTCCTCCACCAAAAGCGGAAATCCGGTGCAATCGAACTGCGTGGTTACCGAACCATCGAAATCAGAACCAAGTGCCACGTATTGATAACCCACAAGGTCTTTCACATATTTCATTGTTTTGACGATGGTTTTCGGAGTCGGGTCGCCAATGGCTTCCGGAAAGAAAGCAATGCCGATCAATCCGTTGGTGGCGGCAATCGCTTTCAGGTGCTTGTCAGAAAGGTTGCGCGGAGAATCGAGTGTGCCTTTCACGCCAGTGTGCGAAGTAAGTATAGGATTGGTGGTCATGGCCAGCACATCGTCAATAATGGCTTCTGACGAATGCGCCACATCGATGATCATTCCCAGTTCATTCATCCGCTTCACAACCTTTTTTCCGAAATCGGTCAAACCCGCACCAGAGATTCCGTGCGCAGAACCGCCCAATTCGTTGTCGAAAAAGTGAGTTGGTCCCATCATCCGAACGCCTGCATTCCAAAGGCCGTCAACGTTTTCCAACTTTCCTTCAAGGCAATGTGCGCCTTCTACGCCCAAATAGCCGCACGCCAATTCACGGTTGCCGTTTCTATCGTTGATGAATTGTTGTAGCTCGTTTCTGCTGTGAACGACACGGAATTTTCCATCAGATTTTTCTCCAAACCGATGCAATGCCTCACACTGGTCGATAGCTCGTTCATACAGACTGAACCAACTATCGATTCCACGGCCTTGAACCATGCAAAGTGAGGTGATGTTGTCCGTTTCAGCCGTATTCTCGAGCATGTTCTGTCCCTTGGGCGATTTGCTGACGATAGTAAAGGCCTGAAGAGCCACGTTTCCTTCCAACATCCGTGGAATGTCCACTTGCCCGAAATCGTTTCGCTTCAGAAGGTTGCGCTTCCAAAGTAGGGCATCGCAATGCAGATCGCCCACAAAATCAAGGCTTTCGTAGAGTTGCTGTGCTTCTTTCGAAACGGTATAAGGCCCTTTGTCAATAACGGGGTTGAACTGATTGTCGATGATGGGCGGTACCACCAATGTGATGATCGAGTAAACAACCGCCAAAACCACAAGCACGATTCCGATCTTCTTCATGATGCGAAGGTATTCGATCGGCTACATTTGTGTCTGATCTTAACGGTTATGAAATCAACATACGTTATTCTCGTTTTGACCATTGCGCTGGTTTCTTGCAACACGGAAGAAGAAGGCCCACAATTGGTCAGCAAATGGCATTTGATCGAGCAATTGGCCGATCCAGGGAATGGAAGTGGCACATTTCAGCCGGTCAGCAGTCAGAAGACGATAGAGTTCTTGGAGGATGGAACACTTACTTCCAACGGTAGCCTGTGCAATATGGAAGTGCAAGTTGGCAATGGTTCGAGTGGCATATACAACAATTCAGATAGCACAATAATCGTTGAAGATTGCGGATTCGCACCTCCATATCCGATGACATTCGAAATGCAAAATGGTTTTCTGATTCTGAACTACCCGTGCATTGAACCGTGCAGGGAAAAGTATGAGCCAGTTGAATAGCCTAAAGTCATCTTAGCATTACAGTTTCAAGTAGTGCTCTAAGAGCAGATAAACAGTATTGGTGTCTACACCAAGATCCTGCAGGTGATCTATGATTCGCTGAAGAAGTAGGTGAAGCAGCCTTTTATGTGACCAAAGTTTCTTAGCTTCAAAATTCGGCCATTTACATTTGTGTCATCAAATTGAAGTTTAACCTATACACACATATGATGAAAGTAGAACAGCTTTATACCGGATGTCTGGCTCACGGAGCCTACTACATCGAAAGCAATGGCGAGGCTGCCATTATCGACCCGCTTCGCGAGGTGGATCAGTACATCAAAATGGCCGAAGACCGTGGTGCCAAGATCAAGTACGTTTTCGAAACGCATTTCCATGCCGATTTTGTTTCGGGTCACGTTGACCTTTCGGCCAAAACTGGCGCACCGATCGTTTATGGCCCAACAAAAATGGCCACAGGTTTCGATGCCCACATCGCTTACGATGGTGAGAAATTCCCGCTTGGAAATGTGACAATAACGTTGGTTCATACTCCAGGACACACCATGGAAAGCAGCTGCTATCTTCTTACCGATGAGAACGGAAAAGAAACAGCCATTTTCACTGGAGACACGCTTTTCATTGGCGATGTTGGTCGCCCTGACCTTGCGCAGCACGTAATTGCCGACCTGACCCAGGAAAAATTGGCTAGCCATCTGTTCGATTCACTCAGGAACAAGTTGATGCCGTTGAATGATGACATCATTGTTTACCCAGGTCATGGCGCGGGAAGTGCGTGCGGAAAGAACATGAGCAAGGAGACGTTCGACACCTTAGGAAATCAGAAAAAGGTGAACTATGCACTGCGGGCCGATATGACGCGCGAGGAGTTCATCAAAGAATTGCTCACCGGACTTACAAATCCTCCCGGATACTTCCCGCAGAACGTCCTGATGAACATCAAAGGTTATGATTCCATTGATGAGGTTCTGGACAGAGGCATCCGTCCACTTTCGCCACGCGAATTTGAAACGGTTGCAGAGTCGGAAGGAGCGGTTATCATTGACACACGCAAGCCACAGCAGTTTGCCAAAGGATTCATTCCGAATTCGTACAACATAGGCATCGATGGCAGTTTTGCGGTTTGGGTCGGAACATTGATACCGGAAGTGAGCCAGAAGATACTTCTGGTTGGAGATGAGAATCGCATAGCCGAAGTGGTTACCCGTTTGGCACGTGTTGGCTACGATCAGGCCATTGGCTACCTGAAAGGTGGCGTAGAAGCGTGGAAGGTCGAAGGAATGCCAGTTGAAACCATCGAGTCAGTATCTGCCGAAGAGTTTGCAGCGCGCGAGGCCGCAGACAGTAGCATTAAGATCGTTGATGTGCGTAAAAAGAGCGAGTATGATTCTGAGCATATTATCAATGCCGTAAATGCGCCTTTGGACTACATCAACGACAGTATGACCAAATTGAACAAGCACGACACGTATTATGTGCACTGTGCCGGTGGTTACCGATCTATGATCTTCACATCCATTCTTCGTTCAAAAGGGTATAAAAACCTGATCGATGTGGATGGCGGCTTCGGTGCCATAAAAGCATCTGGCAAGTTCAAGGTTACCGATTACGTTTGTCCGACCACTATGCTGTAAGATGCAAGAATCAATAAACAGTAATTCAACAGATAGAAAATGAACACAGGTGGATACACGATCGTGGATGTGCGTAGTGAGATGGAGTTTGAGATGGGACACGTGGAAGGAAGCATGAACATTCCGTTGCAGCAAGTGCCCGATCATTTGGAGGATCTTGCAAACATGAAGCAGCCTTTGGTGCTTTGCTGCGCTAGCGGAAACCGAAGCGGACAGGCAGTTGCCTATCTGCGTCAGCAAGGCATTGAATGCGAGAATTGGGGAGGTTGGGTTGACGTCAAGTTCCGATTGCAGGAACGCTGATCGTAAGTTCAAGGTCAGAGAGCGCCATTGCAGAAAAGCAATGGCGCTT
>Ga0172367_10000572_pt1 | contig 56837 bp, 49 predicted proteins | sample Lak10m_FD_114542 | JGI IMG/M metagenome (GOLD analysis project Ga0172367, IMG submission 114542) | Freshwater microbial communities from Kabuno Bay, South-Kivu, Congo - kab_022012_10m | ecosystem: Environmental > Aquatic > Freshwater > Lake | place: Democratic Republic of the Congo: South-Kivu... | reverse complement strand
TACTCACTCACGGTCCCGAACGACCCAGGAGGATGCGATCCGACCGCCGCCGCTGTCCGCCCGGATCCGGGCGGACAGCGGCTCCCTTTACCCCGGGAGCCCGGGAAAACCATGAGACAAGGATGATCTTGGCGCAGGCCGGATCGGCCATCACCGCATCGAACACACGCGGATCGTGGTCGTGAAAGAAACGAAAGCCCGCCAGCCCGTCGGTGCGCTGGCGCAGGCGCGCCAGAAGCTCCAGCGGATCCGCCGCCCGCGCCGCCAGATCAATGCCGAACAGCGTCGTCTGATCCTTCGTGCCTATGAAATGGGGGTTGAACGCCTCGCCGTGGCAGGTAACACCCGGCAGGCAATTGAGGTTGGCTTCGAGGAAATTCGAGCCGGTGCGCATGGCCGCAAACATCACGAAACTGGTGAACGGCGACGGGCTCACGCTACTTCACCAGATAGGGGCGGCCGCTGCGGACGGTCGCAAGAGGGGCATCGTCGCCCACCGGAAAGTCGCCCATCAGCACCGGCTGCATGCCCTGGTTGCGCAGGTTCTGCAAGAACAGCCCGAAGCCCGCAAGAACCGCCAGCCGCGGCGCTTCGGTCAGGCGGCGCAGGGCGCGCGGATTGATTTCGTCAATGATGGTCTGCAACGGTTCCATCGGGTTCTGGACAAATTCCGCCAGGGTCCAGATCCGTACCCTTGCCCGGGTCCATTGCGAGCGCAGAATTGTCAGATGTTCCGACTCGATCTTCTGCAACCGCGCGGCTTCCCGGCGGATGTCGGAAAAGTTGCGGTTGGATCGGAACAGCGGCACCGCCCAAGCCCCCGAAATCACCGAGATCTGCGCATTGGCATCGCGCGCCATGAGCCAGCTTGGGCCCTGATTGTCGCGTGGGCCGAACTGGAAACACTGACGCTCGCCGCGGGTGTTCCAGATCACGCTGGGAAGAAAAGACATGAAGTTGTAGTCGCGCAGCTTGGCGCTGTCGGACAGTGAACCGTTGTAAATGGTCTCGCCACCGGCAAATTCGGCCCGCTCGGGCGCGAAAAGATGACCATGCACCCGGGTGCCGACGGCCTTGCCAAGCCAGCTCTGGAAATCCTGAAATACCTCGGCAAAACCCTCGAACACCGAATAGGGCGCAGCCGTCAGGCCGTTTTCCCAGTTCTCGTTCGGGAAACGGCTTTGCATGTAAAGCCCGGCGCGGCCTTTGGTGCGCCGCTCGACCGCCTTGGAAAACAGCCGGTCGATCTTGCCGGGGTTGGGCTCGGCCAGGGTCTGGCTGCCTGCATCAGGGGCAAGAAACGTGCGGTAAAGCTTGTCGGCATGCGGCCAGATCTTGCGCGCCACGAAACAGTCCGAGCGGCGCAGCAGTTGCAGGTGATCGTCGTAGAAAATATGCGGCTTGCCCTGAAAATCGAATTTGGAAAGGGTCAGCGACCGGCTTTCGACATTGACCGAATACTGCCGCACCAGGGTCTGGAAATAGGATTCGTCGGGAATCCAGACCCGCTTGAAATAACGGTCATAGCTGGCACGCTCGGGGTCTTCGAGCATGGCCGACAGGGTTTGCCGCGTCAGGCACCACCACTGGCTGCCAAGGTGCGGCACCAGCGCGGGCGGAATCCGGCGGCGAAAGTGAAAGCGGCGCTGCAACTTGACGTAGCCGTCAAACAGCCGTCTGTGCTTGCGCCACGAGAACGGAAACCGCAGGGTAAAACGCTCGAGGTTCAGACCGCCGATGGTCCAGCCGACATCCTCGGTCGTGACCGATTCGATGAAATCGGTGCGCGGGCGCTCGTCGAGGTAGGCCATCAGTTCTTCCACCGGGCGCAGCGGCAGGCACGACCCCGAGGCCAGATAGACATGGCGCACGGCGGGAAATTCCCGCAGCATCACGCTGGCCCCTGCCTGCGTGGCCGCGACCAGGCTGAAGGTGCCCCACTCACAGGCGTAACGCTCGCAATAGCGGATGTCGGGCACATCAGCCAGGGCCTGCTGGAAGCGGGCGTAGTTGGTGCGGTTGACCTTGCGATCGACATGGATCACCACCGGGCAGCCCCGCGTTGCCCAATGCCGGGCCACCTGCGCGGCCCGGTCCAGCGCCGTGTGGCACAGCATGACGAAGCCGACGCTCACGCAAGCCCCCTCATGCCCAGTTGCCTTTCGACATCAGCCCCAGAATCTCGAGCTGGCGCCAGTTGATGTATTTCTCGCTCCACTTGCACCACATGTCGGGCTGATCGTCGAGTGCGGCCTTGTAGGCACGGTATTCGTGGCTGTTGGCATAGTGCTGATGACGCAGCATTTCCTCGTTGGCCTTGACCGCGAAGGTATCCAGAAACTTGGCGTGCAGCAGACAGCCTGCCGCCTTTTCGCCGCCCCATTCATCATAGACCAGGTTAAGCCCGCGCGGCAGCAGCATATGGGTCGAGCTGACATAGGCATAGCTGCGGTGCCATTTCACCAACGGCACCTTGTTCAGGGCCGGTGACCGTTCGGGCACATCGGCAAAGAACTTCCGCGCCCGCGGGCCGCCCTGAATCCACAGATTGCCGAACTTGGCATTGCGCGAAATGGTGTAGTTGCCGCTATCAAACCAGTTTGCAATCTCGAACGGATCCTGACCTTCGTGATAGGGCTGCGCCCCGATCGGACCCTTGGGATACATGTCGAGCAGCATCGCCGGAAACGACTTGATCGAGCCTGCATCCAGCCAGTCGGTCAGCGCCCGGATCGGCCTAGTGTCGCTGAACGGGTAGATGAAGAATTCATCGGGATCGACCACCAGGGTCCAGTGTCCGTGCCCGTACCGCATCTGCAACCCGTTCAACCAGTCCGCCCCAAAGCGCGCGCGCTTGTAGCTGTGCGCGGTGGTCCACAGCGACACATCCGGTTGCAAGGTCAGATATTCGCGCGAGCCATCGTCCGAGCCATTGTCCACGATCAGGAAATGATTGATCCCCATCTCGCGGTAGTATTTCAGGAAATACGGCAGCCGCACCCGCTCGTTGCGCAGGGTGGAAAACAGCAGGATGTCGGATTTGCAAATGGCCGAAACGCGGCTGACAACCGGCGTCAGCTCGCGCCGCTTGCGCATGGCGCGAAAACGCCAACGCTGGCGTTCAAGCCGCAGCCGGTATCGTGCAATCAATCCCAATCGTCACTGTTCCCCGGGGGCCGGATGCCCTTGCGCTGCCGTATCAGACGCGACTTAACACGACATTGAAGTGATCCGCCCAACCCGGCACCTTTCGTGCCTGTCGGTTTTCGCCTCGCCCTTCGCCTGCCGTCATGTTTTTTGCTATTGTTTCCATCCAAGAATAACTGTTCGTGGCGTCAAGGTAAACCGGGTAGTCGCCAAGGGTTTCGTGAAAAACCGCCAGTGCAGCACAAAAGACTGGCACCTCCAGCGCCATCGCCTCGAGCGGCGGCAAGCCGTAGCCCTCGGTGAGGCTCGGAAGCAACAGCGCCTGCGCCCCGGCCAGCAGCGCCGCCACCGCCCCATCCGGCAAGTCGGGCAGGATGCACACCTGTCTGCTGGCGGCGGCGGCCTCAAGCCGTGCGAACAGCGCCGCATCGGCCCAGCCACGGTGCCCCAGGATGAACAGCCGCGGCATGGCAGCCGCTGGCAGGCGCATCGCCAGTTGTTCCCAGACATCGAGCAGCAAGGCATGGTTCTTGCGCGGCTCGATGGTGCCGATGGTCACGTAATAGGGCCGCGCCAGATCGAGCCCGGGCGGCAGCAGCTCAGGCGCGGGGTGCGGCACCGGCACGCCAAGCGCCGCCACTACGCCGGGCGGCACCCGCCCAAGGGCGGCCAGATGCACTTCGGTGCGTTCGCGGGTGGCTTGGCTGGTGTGGATCACCAGATCGGCCTCGGCGGCCACCACGGCCAACTTGCGCGCAAACACCGCGGGGATGCCGGGACGCGAGAATTCGGGGTGATCAAGCGGAATGGTGTCGTGCACCAGCACCACCACCTTCGCCCCCGCGATCGCGTGCGCCGCCCGCATCACCGGCCGCGCCAGATCGGCATGGCCGACGTTGAAATAGACCGAACCTGCCGACAGATGTCGCTGCAGCATCCGCCCCAGCAGAGGGCGCACACAACGCGCCAGCGCAACCCGGCGCAGATCGGATTCGGCGCGCGCCCGTGACGGCTCGCCCCGGCGGCTGATCCGGCCCAGCAGATCGGCCGCGCCCTGCGGCGTGACGCCGGTGGCCTGATCCCGCACCATCTGCGCGCCCCGACCGTCCAGCAGCACGAACCCCAGCGCCGTGCGCACCAACCCCCACAGCGGCGCCGGCGCGGCCAGCAGATGGTCAAGATAGGCCAGCTCGACCCGGTCCACCCCGGTCAGCGCGCCGCGCCCCAGCCGCGACACCAGCCGCGTCAGATCCAGGAGGCAACCGGGCGGCGGCGCGCCCACCGCCTATTGCGCCGCTTTCTGTTGCGCCATCATGTCGTGAAGATAGGCCGAGAATTCGTCGCGCAGATCGGCGCGCGCCAGACCGAAGGCCACGCTGGCCTGCAAGAACCCGGCTTTTGATCCGCAATCGTAGCGCTGGCCGCGAAAGCGAAAGCCGTAAACCTTGTCCGGCCCATCCGCTTCGGCGGAAATCGCGTCGGTCAGCTGAATCTCGCCGCCCGCCCCCTGTTTCACGCGATTGAGGTTGCTAAGCACCCGCGGCGACAGGATATAGCGCCCGATCACCGCGAGGTTCGACGGCGCGTCTTCGGTGCGCGGTTTTTCCACCATGCCCTTGACCCGCACGATCGCCCCCATGTCCTCGGCCACCTCAAGCATGCCGTAGGACGCGGCGTTGGCGGGCGGCACCTCCATCGCGGCCACCATGTTGCCGCCGGTCTCGGCATAGGCCTCGACCATCTGTTGCAGGCAGGGTTTTTCGGCGGCGATCACGTCGTCGGGCAGCAGCACGGCAAAGGGTTCGTTGCCGATCAGGCGCCGCGCGCACCACACCGCATGACCCAGCCCCAACGCGCGGTTCTGGCGCACGTAGGCAATCGCGCCGCTGTCCATGTTGGTGTCACGCAAGATCTCGAGCAACTCGGTCTTGCCAGCGCGGCGCAGCGCGGTTTCCAGTTCGGGCGAGTGGTCGAAATAGTCTTCGAGCGCCGATTTCCCGCGCGAAGTGACAAAGATGAAGTCGCGGATGCCGGCCGCGCGCGCCTCGTCGATCGCGTATTGGATCAGCGGCCGGTCCACCAGCGTCATGATCTCTTTCGGGATCGATTTGGTGGCAGGCAAGAAGCGGGTGCCCATTCCGGCGACCGGAAAGATTGCCTTGCTCACCCTCTTGATCTTCATGACTTACCCCTCACGCTTGCCCATCCTTCGGGTGCCAAGCGCCCCGATCCGCACCAACGCGCGGCAAGTTTGCGCCTGGCTTGCGTATTGCACGACAATCTGACCAAATTTGGGTTAATTGTTGCCTGCCATGCCACGATTACGCAACCATCTTTAGCAATAGTTGCGGCGATTAGTCACTTCTGGCGTTACCCGATCGAACCTGGCGTGGCGTCAAGCGGGCGCAGCGCGGCGATCCGCCGACATTCCGCCCGCACCCGCGCACCGAACCACCACCAGCGAAACCAGCGCCCGCGGCGCTCGGCCTGCCCGAACAAACCGCCGCGCTGCCACCAGTAGCCTTCGGGGCAATAGACGTGCTGGTGCCGCCGGACGCTGGGATCAAGGCAGAACACCGTCACGATCTTGCCCTGCGCCACCGCCGCGCGCGCCTGCCCAGCCAGTCGCCGCCGCTGCCAGATCCGGCCGGCGATCACGCAACCGGCGCGCGGGCCGCAGCCCGGCAGGGGCAGCAGCGGCAGGGTGGTGGCAGCCATCGGCCGCAGCGGAGCCAGGGGGCGCGCGGCACCTTCGGCCAGGCCGGCCTCGAGGCTCGCCACCAATCGCGCCACGTCGCACGGCTCGATCCGCCCGTCCTGCATTAGGCGCAGCACCCGCGCCCGTTGGGCGGCCAAGTGGCGGGCGGTGGCACCCGCGTCGCCACCATGGCGGCGCAGGAAGCAGGCAATGCTGGCCCCGATCTCGGTGAGATGGTGCGGCACGCGGTCGGCCGAGCGGCGGTGGCTTGCGGCATAGCCGTGATGCACCTGAGCCAGCGGCACAACCGCCGTCAGCCGGCCCCGCGCCGCCAGTCGCAGGTTCACATCCGCGTCATCGAGATAGTAATGAAAGCAGGGATCGAAGCCGCCGATCGCCAGCAGATCGTCGCGGCGAAAGGCGCAGTTGGTGCCTTGGGTCTTGACCGCCCGCGTGGCACTACCGCGATGCAGGCTGACCGCCGATCCGTCAACCGTCAGCGCATGGTCCCAGCCTTCGCTGTCAACTTCAACCGCTTGCCACTGCAACGAGATCCCGTCGCGCCCGCGCACGAACCCACCCGCCTGCACCACCTCGGGATCGGCAAAGGGGGCGGTCAGGCGCCCCAGCCAAGTCGGCTCGGGCACCGCATCATCGTCGATGAAGGCCACCACCGGGGCACTGGCCAGCGCCAGCCCAAGATTGCGCGCCAACGCGATGTTGGCCTGATCGAAGGTCGCGAGCTTGAGCACCAACCCACTGGCGCGCACCGCCGCGCCGGCCGCCGGATCGGCCACCACGATCCCCTCGAAGCCGCCACGATCTTGCTGCGCCAGCCCGGTCAGACAGCACATCAAGGCCTCGGGTCGTCCCCGGCTGACCACGATCACGCTGACCGGCACAGCACTCATGCGACCTGCATCTCGGCCATCATCGCCTCGAGCCGGGGCACGTCTTCGGGGTTGTTCAGCTCCCAGAACTGCCGCCCGCGCGCCTGAACCGGCACGCACAGCACCTGTCGCCCGTTTTCGAGAAAGCGCAACTGCTCTAGCCCTTCCAGCCGTTCCAGAGGTCCCATCGGCCAGCCGGGATAGGCCGCAAGCGCGGCGGGGCGGTAAGCATAGACCCCGACATGGTGAAACACCGGCGTGGGCTCGTCGTCGGCATAGGACCTGCCGGTATAAGGGATCACTTCCTTCGAGAAATAAAGCCCGCGCCCGCCCGCCCCGAACACCGCCGTGGTGCCCCCCACCCGGCCGTTGCGGCGGTCGGCCAGAAACTCACGCACCGCGCGCCCGTCGCAGCGCAAGACCGGGGTCGCGATGTCGGCCTGCGGATCGGCGCGCAAACCGGCGATCAGGTCTTCGACGAACCATGACGGGGTCAGCGGAGCGTCGCCCTGAAGATTGACGACGATGTCATGCCCCGGCAGCTGGGCCGCCACTTCGGCGCAACGCTCGGTGCCGTTCTGGCAGGCGGCCGAGGTCATCACCACCTCGGCCCCGAACCCTTCCGCCTTGTCCCGGATGCGGTCGTCATCGGTGGCCACCACCACCCGGTCCACCCCCCGCACCGCCATCGCGGCCTCCCAGCTGCGTTGGATCAGGGTCTTGGCCACCCCGCCCGCGCCGCGCAGCGCCACCAGCGGCTTGCCGGGATAACGGCTTGAGGCATAACGGGCGGGGATCGCGATCAGGACCGGCATGTTACACCTTCAACCTGACACCGGGGGCATAGGCGATGAAGAACGGATTGTCCCAACCGGGCTTGCCGTAGCGCAGGCTCTGATGGTCATCGAACCGCACCACGCGGCCACCCGCACCGCGCAACACCGCATCCCCCGCCGCGGTATCCCATTCCATGGTGCGCCCCAGCCGCGGGTAAAGATCGGCCTCGCCGCTGGCGACCAGACAGAACTTCAGGCTCGAGCCCGCGCTGGTCATGTCCTTGACCGCATATTTGCCGATATAGGCATCAGTGGCCGCATCGCGGTGCGATTTCGAGGCCACCACCATCAACCCCGCATTGTCGGGCACCGACACCCCGATCACCCGGCACGGCCCTGGCAGCGCAGGATCGAACCCCCCGGTTTCCTCGACCGCCACCCCGTCGGCCCGAGTGTAGAACAGCCGCCCCTTGGCAGGAGCAAAGACAACCCCGCGCCGCGGCACCCCGTTCTCGACATAGGCGATATTGACGGTAAAATCGCCGCGCCGCTGAACGAATTCCTTGGTGCCATCCAGCGGATCGACGATCAGAAAGGTACTGGCCGTCAGGGCGTGGCTGGCCGCCTGTTCTTCGGTGATCAGCACGAGATCCGGAAATTCCGCCCTGAGCCCGGCCGCAATCAACGCATCCGCCGCCTCGTCGGCTTCGGTCACCGGACTTGCGTCGGATTTGCTGCGCACCGCGAACGCCGGTCCGTCATAGACCTGCATGATCTGCGCCCCCGCCTCAAGGGCGAGACGGCGAATGACGGTGATCAGACGATCGAAATCCATGGCACACTCCGGCACGGCGGGGTGGCATGCCACCCGGTTGATAAATAACCCGGACACCCTTATCATCGCTAGCCAAGGGAACGGCAAGATTTCCCGTGTCATGTGACAGCACGACCCCACGAGCAGGTAACCGCCCGCATGTTTCGCCCCGCCATCAGGCAAAGTCCGGTCCGAACCGCCTTTGGCCTGGCGGAACTGATCTTTCACGTCGCGGTGCGCCATGTCCGCAAAAGCCACCGCAATGCGCTGGTGGGCCTGTTGCTGAACATCTTTCAGACGGTGCTGATGGTGGCGGTGTTCTGGCTGCTGTTCACCGTTCTGGGCATGCGCCGCAGCACCATTCGCGGCGATTTTCTGCTTTATCTGATGTCCGGCATCTTCATGTTCATGACCCACACCAAGACCATCGTGGCGATTGTCGGCGCCGACGGCCCGACCTCGCCGATGATGAAACACGCCCCGATGAACACCATTGTGGTGATCGCGGCCACCGCCCTCGGCTCGCTTTACATCCAGATCCTGTCGGCGGCGGTGGTGCTTTACTTCTATTCGGCGGCCTTCGTTCCGCTGACCATCGAGGATCCGGTCGGCACGATGGGGATGGTGCTGTTGTCGTGGGGCACCGGGGTGGCAATCGGGATGATGCTGCTGGCGGCCAAGCCCTGGGCACCGGACGCGATCTCATTGATCACCACGATCTACCAGCGCGCCAACATGGTGGCATCCGGCAAGATGTTCGTGGCCAATGCCATGCCCACCTTCGTGCTCCGGATGTTCGACTGGAACCCGCTGTTCCACACCATCGACCAGGGCCGCGGCTTCATCTTTCTCAACTACCACCCGCACTATTCCTCGATCAGCTACCCGGTCACGGTGATGATCGTCTGCGCCATGATCGGGCTGATGGGCGAATTCTATACCCGCAAACACGCGTCGGCCAGTTGGAGCGCCAAGGGCTGAGCGTCTGGCGCACGGCAAATCCGATGCCGCTGCCGGATCCGCCACGGTTTTTCCCCGATTTCGCGCAATTTTGGGGGGGCGGTCGCGCTTGCAGGGGTGAAGCACCCTCCTTATATACGCCGCAGACAACCGGACGCGGCCAAGGCCTGCACCGGATCGTTTGGGATCGGGGATCAGGGGCCGCAACGGGCCTGACCCTCATAACATCGCCTGAGAAGAGGTAGCTTATCATGGCCAAAGTCATCGGGATTGACCTCGGGACCACCAACTCCTGCGTCGCCATCATGGATGGGGCGCAACCCCGGGTGATCGAGAATGCGGAAGGCGCGCGCACGACGCCTTCGATCGTGGGTTTCACCGAAACCGAACGCCTGGTCGGCCAGGCCGCCAAGCGGCAGGCGATCACCAACCCCTCCAACACCATCTTTGCCGTGAAGCGACTGATCGGGCGGCGGCTCGACGACGTGCATCTGGCCAAGGACAAGAAGAACCTGCCCTACGCGCTGATCAACGGCGGCAATGGCGACGCCTGGGTCGAAGTACGGGGCGAGAAATACTCGCCCAGCCAGATCAGCGCCTTCATCCTGCAAAAGATGAAGGAAACTGCCGAAAGCTACCTTGGCGAGGAAGTGAAGCAGGCCGTCATCACGGTGCCCGCCTATTTCAACGACGCCCAGCGTCAGGCCACCAAGGACGCGGGCAAGATCGCGGGCCTCGAGGTGCTGCGCATCATCAACGAACCCACCGCTGCGGCGCTGGCTTACGGGCTGGACAAGAAAGACAGCAAGACCATCGCGGTCTATGACCTTGGCGGCGGCACCTTCGATATCACAATCCTCGAGATCGACGATGGCCTGTTCGAAGTGAAATCGACCAACGGCGACACCTTCCTCGGTGGCGAAGACTTCGACATGCGGATCGTCAACTACCTGGCCGACGAGTTCAAGAAAGAGCACGGCGTTGACCTGACGCTCGACAAGATGGCGCTGCAACGGCTGAAAGAGGCTGCGGAAAAGGCCAAGATCGAACTCAGCTCGGCCGCCCAGACCGAAATCAACCAGCCGTTCATCAGCATGGACCGCAACTCGGGCCAGCCGCTGCACCTGGTGATGAAGCTCACCCGCGCCAAGCTCGAAAGCCTGGTGGCCGACCTGATCAAGGCCTCGATCAAGCCCTGCCAGGCGGCGCTGAAGGATGCGGGCGTGGGCATCGGCGACATCGACGAGGTGGTGCTGGTCGGCGGCATGACGCGGATGCCGCGCGTGGTCGAGGAAGTGACCAAATTCTTCGGCAAGGAACCGCACAAGGGCGTGAACCCCGACGAGGTGGTGGCGCTGGGGGCCGCGATTCAGGCCGGCGTGCTGCAAGGCGACGTCAAGGATGTGGTGCTGCTGGACGTGACCCCGCTTTCGCTCGGGATCGAGACGCTGGGTGGCGTGTTCACCCGCCTGATCGACCGCAACACCACCATCCCGACCAAGAAAAGCCAGGTGTTCTCGACCGCCGAGGACAACCAGAACGCGGTCACGATCCGGGTGTTCCAGGGCGAGCGCGAGATGGCCGCAGACAACAAGCTGCTGGGCCAGTTCAACCTTGAAGACATCCCGCCCGCGCCGCGCGGCATGCCGCAGATCGAGGTCACGTTCGACATCGACGCCAACGGCATCGTCTCGGTCGGGGCCAAGGACAAGGGCACCGGAAAGGCCCAGAACATCACCATCCAGGCCTCGGGTGGTTTGTCCGATGCCGACATCGAGAAGATGGTCAAGGACGCCGAAGCCAACGCCGACGCCGACAAGGCCCGGCGCGATCTGGTGGAAACCCGCAACCAGGCTGAAAGCCTGATCCACTCGACCAAAAAGTCGATCAAGGATCATGGCGAAAAGGTCGATCCCTCGACCATCGAGGCGATCGAGCTGGCCATGGGGGCGCTCGAGGAAACCCTCGAGAAGGACGACGTGGGCAAGATCAAGGGTGGCATCCAGAACCTGACCGAAGCGGCGATGCGGCTGGGCGAGGCGATCTACAAGGCCAGCCAGGCGGAAACCGCAGGCACCGCTGAAGAAGGCCCGCGTCCGGTCGATGACGATATCGTCGATGCCGATTTCGAAGACATGGGCGACGACAAGCGCAAGTAAGACCGTGGAAACCGAAGCGGGGGTGGCCGAAATGGGCTGCCCCCGCCGCGTTCCGATAGGGGTTTGCCATGGCAAAACGCGACTACTATGAAATTCTCGGCGCCTCCCGCAGCGCTTCGCCAGATGAACTGAAGAAAGCCTATCGCGCCCGCGCCAAGGCGCTGCACCCCGACAGCAACTCCAGCAACCCCAATGCCGAAGCCCAGTTCAAGGATCTGAACGAGGCTTACGACGTGCTGAAAGACCCAGACAAGAAGGCCGCCTACGACCGCTATGGTCATGCCGCGTTCGAAGGCGGCATGGGGAACGGCGGGCGGGGCGGTCACGGCGGGCAGGGCGATTTCGCTTCGGCCTTCTCGGACGTGTTTGAGGATCTGTTCGGCGATTTCATGGGCGGTGGCCGCGGCGGCAACGCCCGCGCCCGCGCTCAAAGGGGCTCGGATCTGCGCTACAACCTGCGCGTGACGCTGGAAGAAGCCTTCAAGGGTATCCAGAAGACCATCAGCGTCCCCGCCTCGGTGGCGTGCGAATCCTGCCACGGCAACGGTGCCGAAGGCGGTGCGCAACCCGTCACCTGCCCGACCTGCTCGGGCATGGGCAAGGTGCGTGCCCAGCAGGGCTTCTTCACCGTCGAGCGCACCTGCCCCACCTGCAACGGCATGGGCCAGATCGTCAAGAACCCGTGCAAGGCCTGCGGCGGTGCCGGTCGGGTGGAAAAGGAGCGCTCGCTTTCCGTCAACATTCCGGCCGGGGTCGAAACCGGCACCCGCATTCGGCTTGCCGGCGAAGGCGAGGCCGGGATTCGGGGCGGCCCGGCGGGCGACCTTTACATCTTTCTCGAGGTCAAGGAACACAGCCTGTTCCAGCGTGACGGGGTGCACCTGTTCTGCCGGGTGCCGATCAGCATCGCCACCGCCGCCATGGGTGGCGAGGTCGAGGTGCCCACCATCGACGGCGGCTCCAGCCGGGTCAAGGTGCCCGCCGGCAGCCAGACCGGCAAGCAGATGCGGCTGCGCGCCAAGGGCATGCCTGCCCTGCGCGGTGGCGGCGTGGGCGACATGCTGATCGAACTGGCGGTGGAAACCCCGGTCAACCTGACCGCGCGGCAAAAGGAACTGCTGCGCGAATTCGAGAAATTGTCGGAAGAAAACAACCCCGAAGGATCCAGCTTCTTCTCGCGGGTCAAAAGCTTCTGGGACGGGATGAAAGCCTGACCACCACCCGCCGTTCTCACTGGCTCAAATATCCCCGCCGGAGGCGCCCTGCCGTGCCGCCTCACAGCGGTTGTAGTGCAGCGAACTAAGCACCGACAAGGCGATGAACCCCGCCCCCAGAAACCCGGTGACCAGCTCGGGGATATGCAAGATGGTCTGCGCGAACATGATCCCCGACAGGATCAGAATCGACCAGAACGCGCCATGTTCGAGATAGCGGAACTGGGTCAGGGTGTGGCGCTCGACCAGCATGATGGTCATGCTGCGCACGTAGAACGCGCCGATCCCCAGCCCGATCGCGATCAGGAACAGGTTCTGCGTCAGCGCGAAGGCACCGATCACGCCGTCGAAACTGAAACTTGCGTCGAGCACCTCGAGATAAAGGAATGCGCCCAACCCACCCTTGGCCACCGTCGCCACACCGGCACGCCGATCATCGAGCAGGTGCCCGCCAACCTCGACCACAAGGTAAGTCAGAAGCCCCGCCATCGCGGCATAGAGAAATGTCGCTACGTCGGGTTCGGGCAGGATATTGGCAAAAGCCATGATCACCGCCAGCACGATCGCCAGCTCGATCCCCTGCACCGTGGAAAACCGCGCCATGAAGGCCTCGACATGGGCAATCCAGTGCACATCCTTGGCTTCATTCAAGAAGTATTTCAGCGCCACCATCATCAGAAAGGCCCCGCCGAAAGCCGCAATCGACAGATGCGCGGCACTGACGATGGTGGCATATTCGGCCGGTCGGGTGGCCGCCAGCACAAGCGCGCGCCACGGGGTGATGTCGGCGGCCACCACCACCACCGCCAGCGGAAACACGATCCGCATCCCGAAAACCGCAATCACGATGCCCCAGGTCAGGAAGCGGTGCTGCCAGGCGGGCGTCATCTCGCGCAGCTTGCCCGCGTTGACGATGGCGTTGTCGAACGACAGCGAGATCTCCAGCACCGCCAGCACTCCGCCGATCAACAGAAAGCCCACTGCCCCGCCCAGGTTGCCGGTGGTGGCCCAGCCCAACCAGAACGTCAGCGCCAGACCGACGGCGGTAAACAGGAATGCCCAGCGAAAATAGTGCAGCAAGACAGTCATCGCGGGGCAATCCTTCGGCAGACTCGCTGCCCGCCACATACGTTGCGGATGGGGCCAGCGCAAGGGCGGGACGGGCCGCGTCGTGGCGGCTGATCTCGACGAGCGCAATTTGAGCAATTGCGCAGCCCTGCCCTTGCAGAGTATCCCTTGCACAATCCACGCAAGATATTGATGCCGAAAAGTATCAACTGACTCTGAAGGTATAGGAACATTCCGCCATGGCTCATAAAACCGTCCTGATCACCGGCGGCACTGGCTCATTCGGCAAGACCATGTTGCGTGATCTGCTGGCCAGCGGCATCGACGAAGTGCGGGTGCTGAGCCGTGATGAAGAAAAGCAGGATGCGCTGCGCAACGATTTGCGCGATGCACGGGTGCGCTTCTACATCGGCGACGTTCGGGATCGCGAAAGCGTGGATCGTGCCGTGGCCGGGGCGGATTGCGTCTTTCACGCGGCGGCGCTGAAACAGGTGCCGTCCTGCGAATTCTTTCCGATGGAGGCGATGCGAACCAATGTCGTCGGTTCCGAGAATGTGCTGCGGGCATCGGTCGCGGCCGGGGTCAGAAGCGTGGTCTGCCTGTCCACCGACAAGGCCGTGTTTCCGATCAATGCCATGGGGATTTCCAAGGCGATGATGGAAAAGGTCGCGCAATCGCTGGCGCGCAGCCTGGGGCCGGGCGCGGATACGGTCATTTCACTGGTCCGCTATGGCAACGTCATGTACTCCCGCGGGTCGGCCATTCCACTGTTCATCCGTCAGATCAAGAGCGGCGCGAAAATTACGGTGACCGAGCCCAACATGACGCGTTTTCTGATGCCGTTGCGGGATTCGGTGGCGCTGGTGCATCACGCCTTCGATCATGCACGGCAAGGCGATCTGTTCATTCGCAAGGCTCCCGCCTCGACGATTGGCGATCTCGTCACCGCCCTCAAGGAGTTGTTCCATGCCCACGATCACCCGGTCGAAGTGATCGGCTGGCGCCATGCGGAAAAGCTGTTTGAAACGCTGGCCAGCGCGCAGGAACTGGCGCGAAGCGAGGACATGGGCGACTACTACCGCATCGAGATGGATGCGCGCGATCTGAACTACCAGGCCTATTTCAGCGAGGGCGACAAAAAGACGGTAGCGCACGAGGATTACCATTCGCACAACACCCAGCGGCTGGATGTGGCAGGCGTCAAGGAGCTGCTGATGTCGCTGGCCGAGGTGCGCGCCGAGGTGGCCGCCTGGAACGGTGCCGCCTGATGAAGATCGTGATCACCGGCGCGGGCGGGCTGATCGGCTGGCATGCGGCGGCGCATCTGCACGCGCGCAACTGCGCGGCGCGGTTCAAGGGGCAGTCAGAGCCGTTCGATGTGGCCCTGCTGGATCACGCCGGTCTCGACGACCCCAAGCGCCGCGGCGAGGCGCTGCGTGGTGCCGATGCCGTGCTGCATTTCGCGGGCATCAACCGGGCGTCGGATGGCGATGTCGAAAGCGGCAATCCGGCGATTGCCAAAACCCTGCTGGCCGCCTGCCGCGCCGCCGGATGCCTGCCCCACATCGTTTACGCCAATTCGACCCATTCGGTGCTTGATACGCCTTATGGCCGCTCCAAGCGTCGCGCGGGCGAGATCCTGGCGCAGGCGGGGGGGCGCTATAGCAATCTGGTGCTGCCGCATATCTTTGGCGAATGCGCCCGACCGCACTACAACAACGTGACCGCAACTTTCATTGCGGCGGTGACCGCCGGGCAGCACCCCGAGGTGAACCCCGACGGCCGGGTGGCGCTGCTGCATGCCGGAGCGGCGGCCGAATCTGCCATCGCGGCCGTTCTGAACGGCCAGACCGGCGATCTGACCCCCGAGCCCCGCCCCGTCGGGGTGCCCGAACTCATGGCCAAGCTGGCCCTGTTTCACCGCTCTTATCAGGCCAATGTCTTTCCCGATCTGCGCGATTCTTTCGATGTCGCGCTGTTCAACAGCTATCGCGTCGCCCTCTATCCAGAGGGCTTTCCCCGCGTTCTGAAACTGAACACCGACCCGCGCGGCACGCTGTTCGAGGCGGTCAAGGGCGGTGGCGGCGGGCAGACCTTTCTCAGTTGGACCGAACCGGGGGTGACGCGAGGCAACCATTTTCACATGACCAAGGTCGAACGCTTTCTGGTACTCCAAGGCGAGGCGGTGATCCGCATCCGCCGGGTGCTGGCGGATCCGGTCTGGGAATACCGGGTCAGTGGCCACGAGCCCGCCGTGGTGGACATGCCGACCCTGCACACCCACAACATCACCAATCTCGGCGACACGCCGTTGCTGACGTTGTTCTGGACGCATGACCAGTTCGACCCCGACGAGCCCGATACTTATGCCGACCCCGTAACCAAGGCCTGACCGATGACCAAACTCAAGGTGATGACCATCCTCGGCACCCGACCCGAGATCATCCGTCTGTCCCGCGTCATGGCGCGGCTAGACGATTACACCGATCATGTGCTGGTTCACACCGGCCAGAACTGGGATTACGAGTTGAACGAGGTGTTTTTCGAGGATCTGGGCGTGCGCAGGCCGGACCATTTTCTCGGCACCGGCGGTGGCAGTCTGGGCGAGACTCTGGGCAAGATCCTGACGCAAAGCGAACGGGTGATCCAGGCCGAGCACCCCGATGCCGTGCTGGTGCTGGGCGATACCAATTCGGCCATCTCGGCCATCATGGCGCGGCGACTCAAGGTGCCGGTCTATCATATGGAGGCGGGCAACCGCTCGTATGACCGCAATGTGCCCGAAGAAACCAACCGCAAGCTGGTCGATCACATCGCCGACTTCAATCTGGTTTACACCGAACACGCGCGGCGCCACCTGCTGTCCGAGGGCCTGCACCACCGCCGCATCTACCTGACCGGCTCGCCGATGCGCGAGGTGCTGGACCATTACCGCAACCAGATCGAGGCGTCGGACGTGCTGACCCGGCTGGGCCTTGCGCCGCAGGGCTATTTCATCGTGTCCCTGCACCGCGAGGAAAATGTTGACAGCTCGGCCCGGCTGACCTCGCTGCTTGAGACCCTGAACGCGCTGGCGGCGCGCCACGACATGCCGGTGATCGTCTCGACCCATCCGCGCACCCATAAACGGCTGGAGGCCCTGCCCGGCCAGAGGCTCGATGCGCGGGTGCAATTCCACAAGCCCTTCGGCTTTCACGACTATAACAAATTGCAAATGAACGCGTTTTGCGCGGTGTCCGACTCGGGTACGATTGCCGAGGAAAGCGCGATCCTGGGCTTTCCGGCCATCACCCCGCGCGATGCGATCGAGCGGCCGGAAGCGTTGGATGCAGGCGCGATCCTGATGACCGGGCTTGACCGCAGCACCATCGAAAACGGCATTGAGGCAGTGACCCGCCTCTTTGCCGAACGCCGTGCCACCGGCAGGCCCAACCCGGTGCCCGCCGATTACGGCATCACCAACACCTCGGAGCGCGTGCTAGGCCTGATCCTCGGGACCGCCAGACTGTCGAACGGCTGGGATGGTATCCGGATGAACGACCTTGGCTGAGCCTCAGGCCACCGCCACCAGCACGCGGATGCGCCCGTGAGTCGCATCCTGTTTCTGAGCCAGTTGTTCGATCCCGAACCGACCGCCAAGGGTCTGGCGTTCATTCGTGGCCTGAGCGAGCGGGGGATCGACGCCGAGGTGGTGACCGGCTTTCCCAACTATCCCGGCGGCCGGGTCTATCCGGGCTACCGGATGCGCTGGTGCCGGTGCGAAACGATGGAGGGGGTCAAGGTCACGCGTCTCGCGACCTATCCCTCGCATGACCGAAGCGCGGTCCGGCGCATTAGGTGCTACCTGAGTTTTTATGTGACCTCCCTGCTTCATTTGCTGTTCCGGGCGCGCCGCTGCGATCTGGTTTACGTCTATTACCCGTCGCTGACCGCCGGGCTTTCTGCCATTTCGGCCAAACTGTTTCGCCGGACACCGGTGGTTCTGGACATTCAGGACATGTGGCCGGATTCGCTTGGTGCTTCGGGCATGATGACGAACCGGTTTCTGCTGGCGGTGGTGAATTATTTTTGCGGGCTGCTCTATCGCAACTGCAACCACATCATCGTCCAGTCACCCGGCTTTCGCCGCCTGTTGATCGAGCGGGGGGTTCCGGCGGCAAAAATCACGGTGATCTACAACTGGACGGACGAATTTCCGGCACCCGCGTCGGCCGATCTGCCGACCGGATTTCAGGCCACCGACGGGTTGCGGTTCCTTTTTGCCGGCAATCTGGGGGCAGCACAGGGCTTGGCTGCGCTGCTGGACGCGGCGGCTCTGGTGCAGACCGCGCGCGCGGACATCACGTTCTATTTCATGGGCGGCGGGGCCGAGCAGGGCACACTTCAACAGACTGCCGCCCGGCTGAGGCTGCGCAATGTGCGCTTTCTGCCGCGGGTCTCGATGGCGGAGGCGCGGGCCTATCTGGCGGCGGCGGATTGCCTGATCGTGCATCTGAAAGATCAGCCCCTGTTTCGGGTGACCATCCCCTCGAAAACCCAGGCCTATCTTTTTGCCGGGCGTCCGATTCTGATGGCAGCGCCCGGCGACGCCTCCGAGCTGGTGGCAAGCGCTGGTGCCGGATTGGTCGCCATTCCCGAGCATCCTGCCGACCTTGCCGCCAAGGCGCTGGCCCTTGCGGCGCTAAGCTCCGAGGCGCGCGCGGCGATGGGGGCGCGAGGCCACAGCTTTTACCTGACCAGGCTTTCGGCACGCCAGGGGCTGGATGCGACCGCGGCGGTCATCAGGCAGCACGCGCGCGCCGCGCAGGAATAGCCGCGCCGCGCATTTCCCGGTCGGCCCGCTGCCAGACTTGTCCACCGAAGACTTGTTGCGAAAACAATTTATAGACTTCCGCTTTGGCCGCACCATATATAGTATGGCAGGCACCGGGCAAACGCTGCAAATTGCCTTATACCCAGCCTCTGGTGGATTGCCCTTCGCCCGAGGCTTCATCAAGAGGCCAGGCAATGCCGTTCTTGCAGAACTTTTCATCAACCGACGACCCGCATCCGATCGACATCGTCGAGACGCTGGCCGAGGGTCACGCCTGGGAATTCGACCGGGTGACCGAAGACCAGATTGCGATGGCGGTCGAGGGGCTGTGGCGCACCTATGCGCTGACGCTGGCTTGGTCGGCACAGGACGAGACCCTGCGCCTGATCTGCACCTTCGAGATGGAGCCGCCCGAGGCGCGATTGGCCGAACTCTACGACCTCTTGAACCGCTGCAACGACATGGTCTGGAACGGCGGGTTCACCTATTGGCGCGAGCAGAAGCTGATGGTCTGGCGCTATGGCCTGGCGCTGGCGGGCGGGCAAGCCGCCAGCTTTGAGCAGATCGACCACATGATCGCCGGCGCGGTAATGGCGGCCGAGCGCTTCTATCCGGCCTTTCAACTGCTGGCATGGGCCGACAAGACCCCGGCCGAGGCGATGCAGGTCGCGATTGCCGAGGCTTACGGGCGCGCCTGACCAGATCGCCGGGGCAAGGAACAGGACATGACACTCGACAAGGTAAAGCGCAATGGGCTGGTGCTGCTGGGCTGCGGCAAGATGGGCTCGGCGTTGCTGCAAGGCTGGCTGGCCGAGGGGGTGCCTGCGGCATCAGTGTGGGTGATCGACCCGCATCCCAGCACTTGGCTGGGCACGCAGGGGGTGCGTCTCAACCAGGCTCTGCCCAAAGCACCGGCGATCGTTGTGGTGGCCGTGAAGCCGCAGATGATGGCACAGGCGTTGCCGACGCTGCGCGCCCTCGGGGGCGGCGGGACGCCGTTTTTGTCGATCGCGGCTGGCATCACCATCGCCAGTTACGAGCAGATGCTGGGGGCGGCGACGCCGCTCGTGCGCGCCATGCCCAACACCCCCGCGGCGGTGGCGCGCGGGATCAGCGCGATCTGCCGCAATGCCCAGGCCACCGAGGCCGACATGGTGCTGGCCGAGGCGCTGCTGGTGGCGGTTGGCGAAGTGGTGCGGCTCGACGGCGAGCAGCAGATGGATGCGGTCACCGCCGTCTCGGGCTCGGGTCCGGCCTATGTCTTTCACCTGATCGAGGCGCTGGCGGCGGCCGCCGAATCCGAGGGCCTGCCCGCACCGCTGGCTGCGCGGCTGGCGCTCGCGACGGTGGCGGGGGCGGGCGAACTGGCGCGCCGCAGCCCCGAAAGCCCGACGCAACTGCGCATCAACGTCACCTCGCCCGGCGGCACCACGGCAGCGGCGCTGGCGGTGCTGATGGACCCCGCGACCGGCTTCGTGTCGCTGCTCCGACGCGCGGTGCGGGCGGCGGCGGCGCGCGGGCAGGAGCTGGGCAAGTGATCACCTTCGCCGATTTCGAGAAGGTCGATATCCGGGTGGGGCGCATCACCCGCGCCGAGCCGTTTCCCGAGGCGCGCAAACCCGCGTTCAAACTCTGGGTCGATTTCGGCGGCGAGATCGGCGAAAAACGATCCTCGGCGCAGATCACCGCCCATTACACGCCCGATGCCTTGATCGGGCGGCAGGTGCTGGCGGTGGTGAACTTTCCCCCCCGCCAGATCGGCAAGGTGATGTCCGAGGTGCTGGTGCTGGGGGTGCCGGACGCCGCGGGCGAGGTGGTGCTGATCGGGCCAGGGCACGAGGTGCCGCTGGGCGGGCGGCTGTTCTGATGCCCCGCCTGCTGATCACGCGGCGCTTGCCCGAGCGCGTGCTCGCGGCGGCGGGGCAACGCTTCGAGGTGACGCTGCGCGACGACCCGAGCCCGCTCAGCGCCAGCGAACTGCGCGCCGCCCTGCTCGATTTCGATGCCGTGCTGCCGACCTTGGGCGATTGCTTCGATGCCGCCGTGTTTGCCGCCGTGCCACAGCCGCGGGCCCGGATTCTGGCCAATTTCGGGGTGGGCTACAACCACATCGACGTGGTGGCGGCACGCGCAGCGGGAGTGGTAGTGACCAACACCCCCGGCGCCGTGACCGACGCCACCGCCGACTTGGCGCTGACCCTGATCCTGATGACGGCGCGGCGCGCGAGCGAAGGCGAGCGGCTGGTGCGCATCGGGGCCTGGCATGGCTGGAACCCGGTGCAGATGCTGGGAACCCATGTCACCGGGCGGCGGGTCGGGATCATCGGCATGGGGCGGATCGGGCGGGCAATCGGGCGGCGCTGCCACCTCGGCTTCGCCATGGATGTGGTGTTTGCCAACCGCCGGGCGGTCGTCGATCTCGACTTTCCGGCGCGGCAGGTGACGTTTGGCGAGGCTCTGGCCGCCGACATCGTGGTGGTGGCCGTGCCGGGTGGGACGGCCACCCATCACCTGATCGACGCGCAAGCCTTTGCGGCTATGCAAGCGGGGGCGATTTTCGTCAATATCGCGCGCGGCGATGTGGTCGATGAGGCAGCACTGATTGCGGCATTGCAGCAAGGGCGGATCGCTGGCGCGGGGCTCGATGTCTATGAGTTCGAGCCCGCGGTGCCACCCGCCCTGATCGCGCTGGAAAACGTGACCCTGCTGCCACATCTCGGCACCGCGGCACTCGAAGTGCGCGAGGCGATGGGGCTGATGGCGCTGGCCAACCTGACGGCGCTGTTTGACGGCGGCGAGCCACCAGATCGGGTCTGACGCGGCGCCTGGCGACCTTTGGATCGGGTCGCCACCGCCTTCACCCGCGGCCGGTCTCAGTGCTCTGGTCGGCTCGGGTCTGGCCAGACCGGGTGGTGGTCGTCGATCACGAAGGGATGGCTGTGGCGGAGCGGCGCGTCAACCGAACCAGCGGCATGATTGCCGACGGGGCGATCATGGACGTGGGCGATCTCGTCCGGGTCACTCCGGGGCCAGAGCCGGAGCGCCAGCGCCACGGCCGCGAGAGCACTGATAGCCAGCAGCAAGAACGTGGTGTCGAGCCCGAAGCTCAGCCCCAGCCAGCCCGCCGCCGGGTAGGTGATCAGCCAGCAGCCGTGCGACAGCGTGAAATCGGCGGCAAACAGGGCCGGGCCGTCTTCGGGGTGGCATGATCGCCGCAACAGCAACCCCGCCGGGGTTTCGATCAGGGCCGATCCCGCCCCGATCGCCGCCCAGAGTGCCAGCCCCGCGCCGTAGCCAAAACCGAAAGACGCCAGCGCCAACACCGCCACCAGCAGCCCGCCCCCCGCCAGCATCGCCGGGCGCGGCCCGGCTGCGGCAAGGAGGCGCGGCAAGGCCAGCGCCGCGCTGATCGACCCGGCGCCGAACACGGCCAGATAAAGCGCCACATCGGCGTCGCTGCCCGCCAGCCGGTCGCGGACATGGATCACAGTGTTGACATAGACCATCGCGCCCGCCGCCGCCGCCGCCAGATAAAGCGCCAGCAGGCCGCGCAGGCGGGGGGTAGAGAGGTAGATCCACAGCCCGCGCGTGACCCGCCGTGCAAAGCGCGTGCCGCCCGCGTCGGCCCGCGTCAGCGGCAGCGCCAAGGGCAGGATCAATCCCGCCGAGGCCAGAAAGCCAAGGGCGGTGCCGAGAAACAGCCAGTGAAAGCTGATAGTGGTCAGCAGCAGCCCCGCCAGCAGCGGACTGACCAGCGCCTCAAGATCACCCGCCAGCCGCGACAGCGTCAGGGCCTCGGCATATTGCGCCTCGTCCCTCACCACTTCGGGGATTGTGGCCTGAAAGCTGGGGGTGAAGCCGGCCGATCCGGCCTGAAACGCGAACACCAGCAGATAGATCTGCCAGATCTCGGTCACGAACGGCAGGAATATCACCAACCCGGCGCGCGCAATGTCGAGGCTGACCAGAAAGCCCCGGCGCGGCAGGTTGGCCGCCAGTGCCGCCGCGAGTGGGGCCACCCCGACATAGGCCACCATCTTGAGCGCCAGTGCGGTGCCAAGCACCATCCCGGCATTGGCCCCGGCCAGATCGTAGGCCAGCAACCCGAGCGCCACCGTGGTCAGGCCGGTGCCGATCAGCGACAGCACCTGGGCGGCGAACAGGTGGCGGTAGGGGCGGCTGGCGAGGACGGCAAGCATGGGGGCTCCGGTCTTCGAGACTGCTGCGCCACAGTGGCCGAACCGCGCCGCGCGGTAAAGGCCCGGCAGAGCACTCGTTTGCGCTTGTCCAAGACGGGCGCGTGCCGGGGAAAAGGGAAGCGGAAGGGCGCCGCGAAGAAATCGGCGGCGGGTGGCTCTGCCATCTTGAATTTGATCAAATCATGCGACATAAGGTGACATTCAGCCTTGGGGGCCAGCATGAGCGCAAAAGCCGATCGGATTGCCGGGGTTCGCCGGGATCGCCTTGACGGCTTTGCCGCGCGCGAGGCCCGGCGCTTTGGCGCCAGCCGCCCGCAGACCCGGATCGCCTTGCAGGCGGGGGAAGGGGCGTGGCTGGGCGGGGTGCCGATGCACTGGATGCGCGACTGGCCGATGCCGTTTGCGCTGCTGGTGGCCAAGGCGAAGGGGGCGCGGCTCAGCGATATCGACGGCTACGGGCTGGACGATTTCTGTCTCGGAGACACCGGCTCGATGTTTGGCCACTCGCCCGTCCCGGTGGCCAAGGCGATGCGCAAGCAGGCGCGGCGCGGGCTGACCTACATGCTGCCGACCGAGGACGCGCTCGAGGCGGGGCGGCTGCTGACCAGGCGCTTTGGCGATTTTCGCTGGCAGGTCGCCACCACCGCCACCGATGCCAACCGTTTTGCCCTGCGGGTGGCGCGGGCGGTGGCCGGGCGCCCCAAGGTGCTGGTATTCAACGGCTGCTATCATGGCACGGTGGACGAGACCATGGTGGCGCTGCAGGACGGGGAGACGGTGGCGCGACCCGGTCTGGTCGGGCAGGTGGCCGACCTTTCGGCGACGGCGGTCGCGGTCGAGTTCAACGATCTGGCGGGAGTCGAGGCGGCGCTGCAAACCGGGCAGATCGCCGCCATTCTGACCGAACCGGTGCTGACCAATTCCTGCATCGTGTTGCCGGACCCGGGATTTCACGCCGGGTTGCGGCAGCTTTGCCGCCACCATGGCGCGCTCTTGATGATCGACGAGACCCATACGCTTTCCAGCGGCCTTGGCGGCTACAGCCGGGTGCATGACCTTTCGCCCGATATCCTAGTGGTCGGCAAATGCGTGGCGGGCGGCATGCCGACGGCGGTCTGGGGGCTTTCGCCCGAGGTTGCGGCGCGATTTGCCGCCTATGACGCGGCGCGCGCGCCGGGCCATTCCGGCATGGGCACCACGCTCGCGGGCAACCCGATGCAGTTTGCCTGCCTGCGCGCCACGCTGGCGCGGGTGATGACCGCCAAGGCCTACGCCCACATGGAACGCGGGGCGGCGCGGCTGGAGGCCGGTCTGGCGCGGGTGATCGCGGCGCATGGCGCACCCTGGCATGTGGTGCGGGTGGGCGCGAGAGTCGAGTTCATCTGTGCGCCGGGCCCCTTGCACAACGGCGCGCAAGCGATGGCCGCCCACCAGCCCGCGCTCGAGGCGGCGCTGCATGTGGCGCTGGTCAACCGCGGCTGCCTGATCGCGCCGTTCCACAACATGATGCTGATCAGCCCCGCCACCCGCAAACGCCAGATCGACCGCCTGATCGCCGCCTTCGATGAAATCCTGACCGACCTGTTCAACTGAGTATCCCATGACCGATCACACCAGCCCCTCCGGATCGACCCTTGCCGAAGCCGAGGCATTCCTTGCCGCTCACCCCGAGATCGAGGCGTTCGACATCGTGCTGCACGATGCCAACGGCATTGGCCGCGGCAAGATCATCCGCCGCCACGAGCTCAAGGCGTTCTACAAGAACGGGCGGCTGCTACCGATCTCGATCCTCGGGCTCGATATCTGCGGCGAGGATGTGCATGAAACCGGCCTGATCTGGGATCGGGGCGACGGCGATCTGCGTGCCTGGCCGATCCCCGGATCGCTGGTGGCGCTGCATGACACCCAGCCTGCGCGCGGCGAAGTGCTGATGAGCATGTATGGGCTGGATGGCACCCCGATGACGTCGGACCCGCGCCACGCGCTGAAGCGCCAGGTCGATGCGATGGCGACCGAGGGGCTTTACCCCGCCGGGGCGTTCGAGCTCGAATTCTTTCTTCTGGCCAATGACCGCAGCCCTGATGGCAAGGTGCAGCCGGCACGTGATGTGCTGGACGGGCGGGCAAGCGCCAAGACCGAGGTCTATTCGGTCGATCACCTGCATGGCATGTTGCCGCTGTTTTCGGACATCTACGCCGGGGCGCACCTGGCCGGGATCACCGCCGAGACCATGATCTCGGAATATGCGCCGGGGCAGTATGAACTGACGCTGCACTACCGCACCGATGTGATGCAGGCCGCCGACGATCTGATCCGGCTCAAGCGCATCGTGCGCGCCCAGGCCCGGGCGCACGGGGTGACCGCGTGTTTCATGGCCAAACCGATCGAGGCCTATGCCGGCTCGGGGATGCATTTCCATGTCTCGCTGCTGGACGCGGCGGGGCGCAATGTGTTTGTCGAAGCGAACGCGGGGGAATGGTCGCCCACCATCCTGCACGCGCTTGGCGGTTTGCGCGCCACGATGGGCGAATCGATGCTGGTGTTTGCCCCGCATGCCAATAGCTGGCGCCGCTTTGCCAGCCAGAGCTACGCCCCGGTCAGCCCGACCTGGGGGGTCAACAACCGCTCGGTGGCGCTGCGCATCCCGGCGGGCGAGCGCGCGGCGCGGCGGATCGAGCACCGGCCCTCGGGCGTCGATGCCAACCCCTATCTGGTGGCGGCGACCGTGCTGGCCGGGGTGCGCCACGGGCTGGCGGGCGGCATTGATCCGGGGCCCGAGACCACCGGCAACGGCTACGTGGCAGGGGCCGACGCGCCCGCAATTCCCGGCGACTGGCGGAGTGCGATCAAGGCGGCGCAAGGCTCGGCGTTTCTGCAAGAAGCGCTCGGGGCCGACATGCACCGCACCTTTACCGCGATCAAGGCCGCCGAATACGCGCGCGTGGCGCGCACCGTGTCGGAGGTCGATTTCGACCTTTATCTGCACAGCGTGTGAGGTGCTACGCATTGACCTGCCCTGTATCGGGCGGGGACGGCAGGGGGCTTGCCGCCCCCCCACGCCGCTCAAGCGAGCGGCTCCCCCCGAGGATATTTGCCCAAAGGTGAAGGGAGGGGGGTGTCGGGGGCCGGGCCCGGCAAAGTATCGCCGCCAATCGTGATGCAGATCAGCAGCGCTTTGGGCCAGAGCGGGCGGGATGGGCATCTATGGGTTTACAGGGCGCGAGCAATGGATCTGGGGCTGCCCCCGGAAAGGATATAGCATGACCAGACATTTTACACTGACAGCCGCGACCGCACTGGCGCTGACGCTGGCGGCATTCACGACTTTGGGTGGAGCACCTGACAAGACCGCCAACGGGCCGGTGATCGGCGGTCTGGTGGGGGCCGCGATCGGCGGCGCCATCGGCAACAACATGGCCAAACAGGAGGCTGAACTCGGCGCCCAACTGGCGGGCAGCGGTGCCGGAGTTGTTTACAACGGCGCCGACCTGCGGGTGATTCTGCCCGAGTCGATCACCTTTGCCACCGATTTGGCGGTGGTGAATTCGAGCTTCCGCGCGTCATTGGGGCGTGTGGCCGACAGCCTGAAGCGCTACACCCACTCGACCATGCGGGTGGTGGGGCACACCGACAATTTCGGCATCGATGCCCACAACCAGCAACTCAGCGAGCACCGTGCGCAGGCGTTGGCCAGCATCCTGATCGCCGAGGGCACCCCTTCGGGTCGCTTCACCTATACCGGCAAGAGCTTCCTCGAGCCGATGGCCTCGAATTCCAGCGCGACGGGCCGGGTCCAGAATCGCCGGGTCGAGATCTTCATCACGCCGACCAGCTGACCCGACGTCCCCCCTGGCCGGTGGTATGGAGGCAGCCTAGTGCAGCAGCGGGCCGTGGTGATCGAGGTAGCCGTAATCGAAATCGGCCAGCGCACCACGGTGGCAAGGCGCGGGTTGTCGGCGAAGATGTTCAGCAGATCGGCGTGTTTGATCGCGCTGACTGCAATCCGGGCCACCGGCTCGACATTGTGGTCGGCCGTGCGAAACAGCACCGGGCGCAGCCCGAGAAACTCACCTGGAATCTGGTAGTCGAGAATTTGGCCGCCCCCGTCAGGCACCAGCTTGTAGGAACAGGCCCAACCCTCGGCCAGAATATGGGCCGGTTGATCGATCTCGCCCTGATGCACCAGATCGCGGCCTGCGGCGCAGACGTGGCGGCGGCGATGCTAACCGGACATCACCGTCAAATCGACATCCGAGAGCGCAACAAAGGCGCGCAGCTTGCGCGCGAACGGGCGATCCTGAATCGTCGCCGCCGTCCCCCGGTCATGCCCCGCGTGGTCGTTATCAGCCGGGCCTGAGCGTAGCGGAAAAAACCGACCCGGTCCTGCTGTTGATCAATCAGCATCAGGGTGTTTCTGCCAAGATGGCCGGGCGCGCCAGGCGATTACAGAATCCCCTGTAGTGGCGTTGCAATTGGAAAGAAAAACCAGGATGACCCAAGGAACGGATATTTCCGGAAGTGCAGCCTTGGCAATCTGCGAATCAATGCTGCTGGCGCTGAATGATCGCAAGGTGCTGCCCGAGCACGAAATCTTGGGGGTGCTCGAGGATGACGCCAGCACCCACGCGCTGTGGTCCGCGGCCGATGGCAACGTCAAGTTTCAAATCGCGGTAGCCAAGCTGATCAACGACATGATCGCCGGTGGCAATTCGGTGCGCCGCCCCTGAGGGCGGCGTGTGGGGTCAACATCCGCCCGGTCAGAACCAGGATCAGCAGGATCACCAGCACCAGCACCAACCCGCCGCTAGGGCCGTAGCCGCAGGTGGCGCCATGGCCCCAGCGTGGCAGCGCCCCGATCAGCATCGGAACCATGACGACAAGTAGAATGGTGCCAAGCATGCAAACAGTCATTCGGGTTTGGTCCCGCGAACGGTGCCGGAAAAATGCGGCGATGTGCAATGGTGCCGGTTGCCGCAAGGGTGCGCCGGGTGTAAACAGCCCTGACAGCCAGGCGCACATTGTGACACCGCGAGAGGCCGTGGCGAAGGTTACCTTGCAAGTGGCACGACCGCGCTAACCTTGATCAGCATCGGGGAACGGGCGGGGAATCGGGGCGAATGACGCAGAAAATCGTCGCATTGGTCGATAACTCGATCTATTCGGCCAGCGTGTGCGAGCATGCCGCGTGGCTTGCCCCCCGCTGCGCCGTCGGGGTGGCGCTGGTGCATGTGATGGGGCCGCACGAGAACAACGGCGACCCCGATCATCCCGGCGCGGTCAGGCTTGGGGCGCGCAGTGCTTTGCAGCAGGAACTGGCGGTTCTTGACGCGCAGCGCGCCGAGCTGGTGGCGCGCCGTGGCGAGGCGGTGCTGGCGGATGCCCGCAGCCTGCTTGCGCGCGCCGGGGTCAACGGGGTCACCACCACCTTGCATCAGGGCACTCTGATCGAGGCGGTTGCGGCGCAGGGTCCGGATGCCGCGATGATCGTGATCGGCAAGCGCAGCGAGACCGCCGAGCAGGCCACCGGGCACTTTGGCAGCAATATCGAGCGCATTCGGCGCGCAACCTCGACCCCGGTGCTGGTGGCGGCGCGCGCCTTCACCCCGATTGCCAAGGTGCTGGTGGCGTTCGACGGCGGGTTGTCGGCGATTGCCGCCATCGACCACATCGCCCAGAGCCCGCTTTACGCCGGGCTGGCGGTCGATGTGATCAGCGTCGGCCCGGCCACGGCGGGCCTCAGGAAAGGGCTGGCCGATGCCAAGGCCCGCCTTGCGGCCGCCGGGATCGTGGCCGAAACCGGCGTGATTCCCGGTGCGCCCGAAACCGCGCTGATCCGGCTGGTGAACGAGGCCAACTTCGATCTGGTGGTGCTCGGGGCTTATGGCCCCTCGCGACTGGCCAGCCGGATCATCGGGGCAACCACGACCGCGCTGATCCACAGCTGCAAGGCCTCGGTCATGCTGATCCGGCCAACCGACGACTAGCCTTCAGCCGAACTGTGGCGCGCGCTGGCGGCCCCCGCGAAAAATGGACCGGGATGTGCCACAAAAAGCGGATCGGGGGTTGCAGATGGCAGCCACCTCAAATATTCCCATTATTGAATGTGATGCCTGCTCCCCCTGCCCTGGCAAAGGACATGCCCGATGATGCGCTTTCTGCTTGCAGTTTCCCTGCTGATTGCGGCGCTGCCGCTGTGGGCGGGAGGCACCCCGCTGGCCCCCGTCACCGTCACCGAATGGAAGGCGGTTTACGGCCGCATCGAGGCGCGCGACCGCATTCCCGCCCGCGCCCGGCTGGGAGGCACGCTGACCCGTCTGGCGGTGGTGGCGGGCGAGCGCGTCAGCGCCGGCCAGGTGCTGGCCGAGGTAATGGATGCCAAGATCGGATTTCAGCTTGCCGCGATCGACGCCCAGCTTGAGGCGCAGGCGGCCCAGCTTGGCAACGCGAAGGCCGAACTGACCCGCGGCGAGGATTTGCTGGCGCGCGGCGTCACCACGGCGCAGCGGCTGGATGCGCTGCGCACCCAGGTCGAGGTACTGGCGGGCCAAATCGCCGCCACCACGGCGCAGCGCCGGGTGCTGGAACAGCAGGCCGCCGAAGGTGCGGTGCTTGCACCGATTGCCGGCCGGGTGCTGGCGGTGCCACTGGCCACCGGCGCGGTGGTGATGCCGGGCGAGGCGGTGGCCACCATCGGTGGCGGCGGCATTTTCCTGCGCCTTGCGGTGCCCGAGCGCCACGCCGCCTTTCTGCATCAGGGCGACCTGATCCGCATCGATTCCCCAACCGGCCCGGCCACCGGCACGCTGGCCCGGATCTACCCGCTGATCGAGAATGGCCGGGTGATCGCCGATGTCGAGGTGCCCGGCCTGCCCGACAGCTTTGTTGATGCCCGGGTGCTGGTGCGCCTGCCGGTCGATCAGCGCCCCGCCCTGCTGGTACCCGAAGCTGCCGTCAGCCACCTGTCCGGCCTCGATTTCGTCAGCGTGGCCGGCCCGGATGGCGCGGTTGCCCGCTCGGTGGTGCTGGGCCAGTCGCATGTGACCCAAGGCGCGGCGATGGTCGAGGTGCTGTCGGGCCTGGCCGCGGGCGACGTGCTGGTAAGCGCCGATGACTGACTCCAACCGGCACGGCAAACTCGGCATCGCGGGCAACCTGACCCGCAGCTTCATCACCTCGGCGCTGACGCCGCTGTTCATTCTGGCGGCGATCGCGGTCGGGCTGGTGGCGCTGACCTCGCTGCCGCGCGAGGAAGAGCCGCAAATCTCGGTGCCGCTGGTAGATATTCATGTGCAGGCGCAGGGCTTGCGCGCCGAGGATGCGGTAAAGCTGGTGACCGAACCGCTCGAGGCCATCGTCAAGGGGCTTGACGGGGTGGACCACGTCTATTCCCAGACCCGCGACGATGCCGCGCTGGTGACGGCGCGGTTTCTGGTCGGCACGTCCGCCGATGCCGCCGTGCTGCGGGTCCATGACAAGCTGCGCGCCAACCTTGGCCGGATTCCGGTGGGCATTCCCGAACCGCTGGTGATCGGGCGCGGCATTGATGACGTGGCGATCATGGCGCTGACGCTTTCGGCCAAACCGGGCCAACCGGCGGTTGACGCCGATGCCCTGACCCGCATCGCCCGCGAGCTTCGCACCGAAATTGCCAAGACCGAAGACGTCGGCGTGACCTATCTGGTGGGCGAGGTCTCGGCCGCAATCCGGATTGCGCCCGACCCGGAAATGCTGGCGCTTTACGGTGTCACGCTGCAACAACTGGCGGGCAAGGTGGCGCAGGCCAACCGCTCGCTCGATGCCGGCGCGCTGCGCGATCGCGGCGAGGAGATCAAGCTGGTGGCGGGCGAAACCCTGACCGCCCCGGCACAGGTGGCGAACCTGCTGCTGACCACCCGCGACGGCCGCCCGGTCTATGTCGCCGATGTTGCCGACGTCAGCTACCTGCCCGACACTTCGGATCACATCGTCGCCCACCTGACCCGTGCCGCCGACGGCAGCATCAACCGCAGCCCCGCCGTCACCCTGGCCGTGGCCAAGCGCGCCGGCGCCAATGCGGTGGTGGTGGCCGAAGCGGTGCTGGCCCGAGTCGAGGCGCTGCAAGGGCGACTGATCCCCGAGTCCATGGTTGTCACCACCACCCGCAACTACGGCGAGACCGCCAACGAGAAAGCCAACGAGCTGCTGTTCCACCTTGGCCTCGCGACGCTTTCCATCATCGCGCTGGTGCTGCTGGCGGTCGGCTGGCGCGAAAGCATCGTGGTCGCGATCGTGATTCCGGTGACCATCCTGCTCACCCTCTTTGCCTCGTGGATCATGGGCTACACCCTGAACCGGGTGTCGCTGTTCGCGCTGATCTTCTCGATCGGGATTCTGGTCGATGACGCGATCGTGGTGATCGAGAACATCGCCCGTCACTGGGGCATGAAGACCGAGCGCAGCCGCGAGGTGGGGGCGATTGCCGCCGTTGCCGAAGTCGGCAACCCCACCATCGTCGCCACCCTGACGGTGGTGGCGGCGTTGCTGCCGATGCTGTTCGTGTCGGGCCTGATGGGGCCCTACATGTCGCCAATCCCGGCCAACGCCAGCGCGGCGATGATCTTTTCGTTCTTCGTCGCGGTGATCATCACGCCGTGGCTGATGCTGAAAGTCGCGGGTCGCGCCCCGATGAAGGCGCATGATCACGACGACACCTACGGCGGTCACCCGGGCGGGGTCTTGGGCAAGGTTTATGCGCTGGTCGCCCGCCCGCTGCTGCAAACCCGCGCCCGCAGCCTCGCGTTTCTCTTGCTCACCGCGGCGCTGTCGTTCGGCTCATTGAGCCTGCTCTACACCAAGGATGTCACGGTCAAGCTGCTGCCGTTCGACAACAAATCCGAACTGTCAGTGGTGATCGACCTGCCCGAAGGGGCCGCCACCGAAGCCTCCGACCGAGTGGCGCAGGACGTGGCCCGCGCGGTGCTGGCGCTGCCCGAGGTCACTTCGGTGCAGACCTATGCCGGGGCTGCGGCACCGTTCAACTTCAATGGCTTGGTGCGCCACAGCTACCTGCGCGCCGAGCCCAACCTCGGCGAGGTCCAGATCAATCTCTCCGCCAAGACCGAGCGCGCCCGCACCAGCCACCAGATCGCGCTTGATGTCCGCGCTCGCATCGCGGCGCTGGCGGTGCCGCCAGGCACCAGCCTCAAGACGGTCGAGCCGCCGCCCGGCCCGCCGGTGATGGCCACCCTGCTGGCCGAGATCTACGGCCCCGACGCCGTTACCCGCCGCGCGGTCGCCGCGAAAGTGCAGCAGGCGTTCGCCTCGGTGCCGTTCATCGTCGATATCGACAACAGTTTCGGCACCCAGGCCCGGCGGCTGCGCGCCACCATCTCGACCGACGATCTCGAGTTCTTCGGGGTGCAGGAACAGGACGTGTTCGACACCATCGCGGCGCTGAACGGCAGCCAGACGGTGGGCTACTCGCACCGCGGGGCCGGGCGCGCCCCGATCCCGATCGAGGTCGCCCGCCCCAGGGGCGAGCGGGTGCTCGACGAGCGCTTCCTTTCGACCCCGATCCCCGCCAACGTGCTGCCCGGCTCGCGCAGCGTGGTCGAACTCGGCGACGTGATCCGGGTGGCCGAGGAACGCGCTAGCTTCCCCGTCTTTCGCCACAACGGCCGCGATGCCGAAATGGTCACCGCCGAACTGGCCGGTGCCTTCGAGGCCCCGCTTTACGGCATGATCGCGGTCGGCCAGGCGCTTGAGGCGATGACCTGGGCCCCCGGCACCAAACCGGTCATCGCGCTCCACGGCCAGCCCGCTAACGAATCCGTGACCACCCTCTTGTGGGATGGCGAATGGGAAGTGACCTATGTCACCTTCCGCGATATGGGCGCGGCCTTCGCGGTGGCACTGCTCGCGATCTACATCCTGGTGGTGGCGCAGTTCGGCAGCTTCCGCCTGCCACTGGTGATCCTGACCCCGATCCCGCTGACCTTCCTCGGCATCATGGCGGGGCACTGGCTGTTCGGCGCCCCGTTCTCGGCCACATCGATGATCGGGTTTATCGCGCTGGCAGGGATCATCGTGCGCAACTCGATCCTGCTGGTTGATTTCATCCGCAACGCCGATCCCACCGGCAAGACCGCCACCGAGATCCTGATCGAGGCCGGGGCGATCCGCTTCAAGCCGATCCTGCTGACTGCGGTGGCCGCCATGATCGGGGCGGTGGTGATCCTGTCGGACCCGATCTTTCAGGGCCTCGCGATCTCGCTGCTGTTCGGACTGCTCAGTTCAACCCTGCTGACGGTGCTGGTGATCCCGGCGATCTACCGGGTATTCAAGAACCGAGCCTGAACCGCCTCGCATTTCTCACTGGCTGAAATATCCGCAGGGGGTGCGGGGGGCGGCAGCCCCCCGCCCTATTCCCGATACCCCGCCCCCTGCGCCCAGTGCCACGCATCCGCGATCATCGCCTCGAGGGTCGAGCGCTGCGGTCGCCAGCCCAGATCGCGCAGCGCCTTGACCGCTCCCGATACCAGCGCGGCCGGGTCGCCGGCCCGGCGAGCGCCCTCGATCACCGGCACCGGACGGCCCGCCACCGCCTGCGCCGCCGCAATCACTTCGCGCACGGTGAAACCACTGCCCGAACCCAGACAGAACGCAGCGCTACCCTTGCCACCCAGCAGCCAGCCAAGCCCCAGCACATGCGCGTCGGCAAGATCGCTGACATGGACATAGTCGCGCACACAGGTGCCGTCCCGGGTCGGATAATCGGAACCGAAGACTGTCAGCGCCGGGCGTGTGCCCGCCATGGCGTCCAGCACCAGCGGGATCAGATGGGTCTCGGGTCGGTGCTGCTCGCCCACCTGGCCCGCGGGATCGGCGCCAGCCACGTTGAAATAGCGAAATGTCACATGGCTCAAACCATGGCTGGCGCTGAAATTGCCCAGCATCGCCTCGATCGCGAGTTTGCTCGCGCCATAGGAATTGATTGGATGCTGCGGCGTGTCCTCGTTCAGCAGCACCCCGTCGGGGTCGCCATAGGTGGCGCAAGTCGAGGAAAACACGAAATTCAGGCAACCTGCCGCGACCGATGCCTCGATCAGGTTCAACGCTCCGGTCAGGTTCTCGCGCCAGTAGCGCCCCGGATCGACCATCGATTCGCCGACCAGCGAGAGGGCCGCGAAATGCATCACCGCTACCGGGCGGAAGCGGGCAAAAGCGGCGGCCAGCGCCCCCCGGTCGAGCACGTCGCCTTCGACCAGCGGGCCGAACTGCACCGCGTCGCGCCAGCCGGTCGAGAAGTTGTCGAACACCACCGGGTTGAACCCCGCCGCCTTGAGTGCCTTGCAGGCATGGGCCCCGACATAGCCGGCCCCACCCGCCACCAGAACATACCGAGTCAAATCCGCCCTCGTATCCACGTTGCGCCGGTTCGCTGGTTAGCGGTAAAACCGCGCGATGTCGAACCCCGTCTCCGCGCCGGGCAACGCTTGTGATCACCCTGCGCACACCTTATGCGTGAACCTCACCCCAAGGTGCGGCAGCGACCGCGTAACGCCACCATGAAACCAGAATCGTCTTTCCGACTCGACCACTGGCTGCAGGACCGCCTGCTGCGCGGCCTGATCTGGAGCCTGTTGCGCCTGCCTTACCTCTGGCGGGTGCCGCTGTGTGGCTTCGTGATGGCGCAGGTGATTGCGCCGATCGCGGGGTACCGCCAGAGGGTGCGCGAAAATCTGGCGCTGATCCTGCCCGATCTGCCCGCCGCCGAAGTGGCCCGGCTGGCGCGCGCGGTGCCCGAAAATGTCGGACGCAGTGTGATCGAGATCTATTCCGGGCCCGAATTCGTGGCCCGCGCCCTGCGCGGCGCGCCGCACGGGCCGGGGCTGGCGGCGCTGGAACAAGCGCATCAGGCCGGTCAGCCGGTCATTCTGGTGACCGGTCATTTCGGCAATTACGACGCGGCCCGGGCGGCGCTGATTGCGCGCGGCTACCCGGTGGGGGGGCTCTACCGCCCGATGAAGAACCGCTATTTCAACAGCCACTACGTGCGCGCGATGGCCGCCATCGGCACCCCGCTGTTTGCGCGGGGCAAGCGCGGCCTCGGTGAAATGGTGCGCCATCTGCGCAGCGGCGGCATGGTTGGCATGGTGATCGACCAGCACATGCGCCGCGGCGCGCCGCTGACCTTCTTCGGACACACCGCGCTGACCGCCCTTTCCGCCGCCGAGCTGGCGCTGAAGTATGACGCGGTTCTGGTGCCGACCTATGCCATTCGCCAGCCCAACGGGCTCGATTTCGATATCATGGTCGAGGCACCGATCCCGCGTGGTGCGCCCGAGGCGATGACCCAGGCGCTGAACGACAGCCTCGAGGCGCTGGTGCGGGCCAATCCCGAGCAGTGGTTCTGGATTCACCGGCGCTGGAAAGGCTGAACCGCCCTGGCCTTCGGCGAGGATATTTTGGCCAGTGAGAAAGCCTTGGGGCGCTACTCGAGCCGGGCGGCGGCCAGAATGGCGGCGGGGCCGATTTCCTGCAAGATCACCACCACCGGCTGCGCGCCGGGGGCGTCGGCTTCAAGCACCAGGGGATCGGTGCCGGACCAATCCGCCAGCGGCTGCCACGTGGTCACGATATTGCGGTAGGTCATGGTCTGGCCTTCGTTCTCGCCGTGCTCGATCGTCACCGTCTCGGCGTCGCGGTAGCGCACCAGTTGCACCCGCACCGGGTGATCGAGGGGCGGGTCGGCGCGGGCGGTGATCCGGACTCGGTCACCGCTGCGCGTGACCATCAGGCTGACCGGTTGCGCGACGGAAAGGTGTTCCTCGATCAGGCCCGAGACCGTTTCCGGCTGCAGGCCCTCGACGCGCTCGACCCCGGCCACGATCATCTGCGGGGTGTAGATGGTGCGGCTGCCCTCGGCATAGGCGTAGGCCTTCTGGCGCTCGGTGAAGTGCGGGCTGGCAAAGCTGTCGGCCCAGCCGATGTAATCCCAGTAATCGACATGCAGCGCCAGCGCGATCACCCGCGGATCGGTGGCCAGCATGGCAAGATAGGCATCGGCGGGCGGGCAGGACGAACAGCCCTGCGAGGTGTAAAGCTCGACCACCACCACAGGGTCGCTGGCCGCGGTCTGGGCCGCAACCGGGCCGGTGAAGGCAAGATACAGGCCGCAGACGGCGCTGACAACGTAACGCATTGGCACTTCCCGACCCCATCCCGCCGTTTGGTTGTAACGAATGTCGCGGCCGGTTGCCAATCAAGGTTTTGCGAGAACGGCGCGCCGTTTCGTCATCGCGCCCTCGCGCCGGGATCAGCGGGCACAGAGGGGCTGGAAATATGGCATACAATTGTATACAGTAATGCCGACTCCCTTGCGTCATCTGGTTTTACGGGGCATGACGCGGCCCAAGACATCCGCCATCGCAGGCGCACCCAAGGAGGCCCGAATGACCGTCACCGTCGGACATGACAGCATGAAAACCCGCAAGACCCTGACGGCAGCGGGGCGCACGGTTGCCTATTACGCGATTCCCGCCGCCGAGGCGGCAGGACTGGGCAGCTTTTCGCGCCTGCCCGCCAGCCTGAAGGTGATGCTGGAAAACATGTTGCGCTTCGAGGATGGCAAGACCGTGACGGTCGATGACATCCGCGCCTTTGCCGAATGGGGGGCCAAGGGGGGGCAGAATCCGCGTGAGATCGCCTATCGCCCGACCCGCGTCCTGATGCAGGATTTCACCGGAGTGCCGGCAGTGGTCGATCTGGCGGCGATGCGTGACGGCATCCTGGCGCTGGGCGGCGACGCCCAGCGGATCAACCCGTTGGCACCCGTCGATCTGGTGATCGACCACTCGGTGATGATCGACGAATCCGGTAACCCGCGCGCCTTCCAGATGAACGTTGATCGCGAATACCAGCGCAACATCGAGCGCTACCAGTTCCTGAAATGGGGTCAGGGGGCGTTTGCCAACTTCCGCGTGGTGCCGCCCGGCACCGGCATCTGCCATCAGGTCAACTTGGAATATCTGGCGCAGACCGTCTGGACCGACAAGGATCAGAACGGGCAGGATCTGGCCCACCCAGACACCCTGGTCGGCACCGACAGCCACACCACTATGGTCAACGGTCTGGCCGTGCTGGGTTGGGGCGTGGGCGGGATCGAGGCCGAGGCGGCGATGCTGGGCCAGCCGATCTCGATGCTGATCCCCGAAGTGGTGGGCTTCAAGCTGACCGGCAAGATGGTCGAGGGCACCACCGCCACCGATCTGGTGCTGAAGGTGGTGCAGATGCTGCGCCAGCATGGGGTGGTGGGTAAATTCGTCGAGTTCTACGGCGACGGCCTTGACCATCTGCCGCTGGCCGATCGCGCCACCATTGCCAACATGGCGCCGGAATACGGAGCGACCTGCGGCTACTTCCCGATCGACGCCGAGACCCTGCGCTACCTGCGCAATACCGGGCGTGACGAGGGTCGGGTGGCGCTGGTGGAGGCGTACGCCAAGGCGCAGGGCCTGTGGCGCGGCGCCGACTACGCGCCGATCTATACCTCGACGCTGGCGCTCGACGTGGGCACCATCGTGCCCGCGATTTCCGGCCCGAAACGTCCGCAGGACTACACCCCGCTCAATGCCGCCAAGGCGGCTTTCGCGCAGCAGATGGCAACCGTGTTCAAGCGCCCCTCGGGCACGCAGGTGGCGGTCAAGGGCAAGGACTACAGCCTGCATTCAGGCCATGTCGTGATCGCAGCAATCACCTCTTGCACCAACACCTCGAACCCGTCGGTGATGATCGCCGCCGGGCTGGTGGCGCGCAAGGCCCGCGCCCTGGGGCTGACGCGCAAGCCCTGGGTGAAAACCTCGCTCGCCCCCGGCAGCCAAGTGGTCAGCGAATACCTGAACACCGCCGGTTTGCAGGATGACCTTGATGCCGTGGGCTTCAATCTGGTGGGCTACGGCTGCACCACCTGCATCGGCAACTCGGGGCCGCTGGACCCGGCGATCTCGGCGGCAATTGCCGAGGGCGATCTGGTGGCGACCGCGGTGCTGTCGGGCAACCGCAACTTCGAGGGCCGCATCTCGCCGGACGTGCGCGCCAACTATCTGGCCTCGCCGCCCTTGGTGGTGGCCTATGCTCTGGCCGGCGACTTAAACATAGATCTGGCCACCGAGCCCTTGGGGATCGGCACCGACGGGCCGGTCTATCTGCGCGACATCTGGCCCAGCAACAAGGAAATCGCCGATCTGGTCGAGGCCACCGTCACTCGGGCCGCATTCCAGAAGAAATATGCCGACGTGTTCAAGGGCGATGCCCGCTGGCAGGCGGTCGCGACCACCGCGCGCGAGACCTATGACTGGCCACCGACCTCGACCTATGTCCAGAACCCGCCGTATTTCAAGGGCATGAGCCGTGAACCGGGCGTGATCGGCAACCTCGACGGCGCGCGCATTCTGGCGGTGCTGGGCGACATGATCACCACCGATCACATCAGCCCGGCCGGCAGCTTCAAGGCCGGATCCCCGGCCGGCAAATACCTGACCGAGCGTCAGGTGCCAGTATCGGAGTTCAACTCCTACGGCTCGCGGCGCGGCAACCACGAAGTGATGATGCGCGGCACCTTCGCCAACATCCGCATCCGCAACGAGATGCTCGACGGGGTGGAAGGCGGCTATACCAGGGGGCCGGACGGGGCGCAAACCTCGATCTTCGACGCCGCAATGGCCTGGCAGTCCAAGGGGGTGCCGCTGGTGGTGTTCGGCGGCATCGAATACGGTGCCGGTTCCAGCCGCGACTGGGCAGCCAAGGGCACCGCGCTGCTGGGGGTCAAGGCGGTGATCGCGCAAAGCTTCGAGCGCATTCACCGCTCGAATCTCGTGGGCGTGGGCATCATCCCGTTCGAGTTCACCGGCGGTGATACCCGCAAGACCCTGGGGCTGACAGGCTGCGAGGAAGTGTCGATCCATGGCCTCTCGGGCGATCTCAAGCCGCTGGCACTGGTGCCTTGCACCATCCGCCGCGCTGACGGCAGCACCACCGAGACCACCCTCAAGTGCCGGATCGATACCGAGATCGAGATCGAATACGTCGCCCACGGCGGCGTGCTGCGCTACGTGCTGCGCAATCTGGCCAAGGGCGCGTAGCGCAAAAGCCAAGGGCGGGTCAACCTGGCCCGCCCCGTTTCTGCTACCCGCCAGGCCTTCGAAGAAAGCGCGGGCCAGACCCAGACCCCGCGCGCCGTTACAGCTCGTCGAGCGCCGCGATGGCCGTCTGAAGATCGTCTTTCGAGATTTCCTTGTCGGTCACCTGTGCGCCGGCCACGATGAAATCAACCACCTTGTCCTCGAAGATCGGGGCGCGCAACTGCTGCTGCATCTGCGCGTTCTTCTGCACGAACTCGAAATACTGCCGCTCCTTGCCGGGATACTGGCGCGCCTGCGCCAGCACCGCCTGGGTCATCTCGGCATCGCTCACCGTGACCTCGGCCTTGCGCCCAAGCTCGGCCAGCAGCAGGCCCAGCCGCACCCGGCGCATCGCCAGAGCCTTGTGCTCGTCGGTCGGCTCGGCCGCGCCGTGCTCGTGGTCGTGAACCTCGGGGTGCTCTTCGTGCCAAAGCTGATGCGCGATCTGCCGGGCCTCGGCATCGACCAGCGAGGGCGGCAGATCGAATGCGACCATCGCGTCAAGCTGATCGAGCAGCGCGCGCTTCATCACCGCCCGCGCTGCACCCTTGTATTCAACGTCAAGCCGCTCGCCGATCTGCGCCTTCAGCCCGGCAAGATCCGCCGCACCGTATTTCTTGGCCAGCTCGTCGTCGATCTCGGCCACCTGCGGCGCCTTGACCGCCTTCACGGTGCAGGCAAAGACGGCGTCCTTGCCCGCCAGATGCTTGGCGCCGTATTCGGCCGGGAAGGTCACGTTGACGGCAAGCTCGTCGCCCGCCTTGGCCCCGACCAGTTGCGCCTCGAACCCCGGAATGAACGAATTCGAGCCCAGCACCAGAGGGTAGTCCTCGGCCGAGCCGCCCTCGAACGCTTCGCCATCGACCGTACCCTTGAAGTCGATCACGATCTGATCGCCGTCCTTGGCCTTGGCGCCGTGCTTGCGATCGGCGAATGTCTGCGACGATTTCGCCAGATTGGCCAGCGCTTCGTCAACCGCCGCGGCTTCGGCCTTGACCACCAGGCGCTCCAGCACGACCTGGCCTACATCGACGTCGGGAATCGCGGGCAGCGCCTCGTAGTGCATCTCGACCACCACGTCCTGGCCTTCCTTCCACGAATCACCGCCCACCATCTTGACTTCAGGCTGCAACGCCGGACGGTCGCCGGTGGCCTCGAAATGACCCTTCATCGCGGCATCGATCGCTTCCTGCATCGCCTCACCCATGATGCGGGTGCCGAACTGCTTGCGCAGCAGCGCCATCGGCACATGGCCCTTGCGAAAGCCCTTCATCTCGACCTCGGGCTGCGCCTCGATCAGTTTTTCCTGAACCTTGGCATCCAGATCGGTCGCCGTCACCGTGATGGTGTAGGCGCGGCTCAAGCCCTGGTTCAGCGTCTCGGTGACCTGCATGTTCTCGTCCTTCTCATACCTCTGGTGCGGATGGAGGGACTTGAACCCCCACGCCTTGCGGCGCCAGAACCTAAATCTGGTGCGTCTGCCAATTTCGCCACACCCGCAATCGCTCAGGGCGGCCCTGCCCCTCCGGCCGGAACCGCCCTGAAATTCCGCGCCCTTCTAGCAAAGCCGCGCGCCGGATGCGAGCGAAAAAAGCGCCGCAAAAGAGCGCATCGCCATCTCTTTCCTGCCACAATCACAGGCAAGAAAGACACGGCACCGAGAGGAGGGGCCCGCAATGTCGTATCTTGTCGGTCAGCACAAGGCGCGCGCGAATCCAGCGGCCGATCACGCTGCCTCTTTGATCGGCCTGGCAGCCGGCACCCGGGTGCTGCCTTTGGCCGGTGCCGTCCGGGTCGAGAACCTGAAGCCGGGCGATCGCCCGATCACCCGCAGCGGCGCCCGCACCCTTTGCGACGTGCACATCCTGCCCCGGCACGACGCAGCGACGATCCTGATCGCGGCTGGCGCTCTGCGGGCCGAACAACTAGCCAGGACATCCGGCTGAGGCCCGATCAGCGGATCCTGTTCCCGGCCCGCTTTAGCCGCGCTGATGATGCGACCCGGCCGGCCCGTCGCCCTGCCGACGCAACCGACACCGCATCCGCCTCGACCACCGACCAGCGCCTCTACATGCTCGAACTTGCCGACCCGGCCGTGATCTATGCCGATGGCCTGCAGCGCCAAGGCGGCGGCCCAATCGGCCCCTGTAAGCTGGCCGCCAATTCTCCCTGGCGCAAATACCCCCTGCGGCGGCGGCCATGCGACCCGGCGATGGCAGGCGGCGTCAGGCCCCAAGATCGCCGAGCACGCCGGGCAGTTGCTCGGGCAGGTCTTCAGCAATCAACCCCGGCCCGAACCGGCGCGCGCATTCGACATGCAGCCAGGCCGCTGCGCAGGCGGCGTCAAACGGGGCAAAGCGGCGCGCCAGCAAGCCGCAGATGAATCCCGCCAGCACGTCCCCGGATCCGGCCGTAGCAAGCCATGGCGTCGCCCGCCCGTAGCTTGCCGCATTGATCGCAGAGCGCCCGTCCGGGGCGGCAATCACCGTATCCGCCCCCTTGAGCAGCACCACACACCCGACCCGCGCCGCCGCCGCGCGCACCGCATCCAGCCGCGAAAACGCGGGCCCGGTCAGCGCCGGGGCCGCCAGGCGGGCGGCCAGATCGGGAAACAGACGCTTGAATTCGCCGCCATGCGGGGTCAGCACGCAAGCCCCGGGCAGCCCGGCGAAGAGCGTCGCATCTCGAGCGATGAGCGTCAGCGCGTCGGCGTCGAGCACCAGCGCCCGGCCGCTCATCAAGGCGGTCGCCAGCAGGCGCCCGCTTTCATCGCCTGGCCCCAGCCCCGGCCCCAGACAAAGCGCGCCTATCCGCGCGTCATCCAGCGCTTCGGCCAGCGCGGCCGCATCGGCCACGGCGCGCAGCATGATGGCATCGAGCCGTGCCGCATTCTCGGCCAGCGCCGCGGGCGGGCATGCCAGCGTCACCACCCCCGCCCCAATCCGCAGCGCGCCGCGCGCTGCCAGTCGCCCCGCCCCGCCATGGCCCGGACCACCGGCTAATACCAGCGCATGCCCGTGCGAATATTTGTGCCCCGCCGCCTTGGCCAGCCCCACCGCCGCCCGCGCCGCACAGGTCAGCGCCACCCCCGCCGCCCCGTCCAGCCCCAACGGCACCACCCGCAGCCGCCCGCAACCCTGCGGCCCCTGCGCCAGATAGTGGCCGAGCTTCGGCGCATGAAAGGTCACCGTCAGACTGGCCATGATCCGGCCCGCGACCCCGCTTTCGCCCGCCTCGCCCAGATAGCGCCCGCTGTCGGCGCAGAGCCCGCTCGGCACGTCGATCGCCACAACCCGCGGCGCGGCCCCCGCGGCACCGGCCGACGCCCACCCATTCAGCGCGGCTTGCACCGCATCCAGACCGGCGATCGGGCGCGTCAGGCCGATGCCAAACAGCGCGTCTACCACCAAGCGCGCCCGCCCCGCCTCGCCTGCCAGCGACTCGTCGGTCAGCGCTTGCACCGGCCCCAGCGCGCACCAGCGCCGGTAATTCGCCCGCGCATCCGGCGGCAGCCTTTCGCTGTCGCCCAGCAGGAATACCGCCACCTCGCAGCCCCAATCGGCCAGCAGCCGCGCCACCACGAGGCCGTCGCCGCCATTGTTGCCCGGCCCGCACAGCACCGCGGCGCGGAACGGCGCGCGCGCCAGTTCGGGCCATTCGGAGAAGATGGCCTCGACCACCCCGCGCCCGGCGCGCTCCATCAGCATCAGGCCGGTCACGCCGCCCGTGGCAATCGCCGCAGCCTCGATTGCCCGCATCTGCGCGCCGGTCAGCAGCTCGGTCATCGCCGTCTCGCCGCCCTTCGCAAACTGCCCATCATTTCATCCATCTGCCTAAATTTCACGCATAGCACGCCAAATCCGGCACCGCTCCCGGGCGAACCCGGCTTGGTCGATTGTCGCCACCCGCCGGAAGTGGTCAGAGGACGCAAGACCAAACCTTCGGGAGTCGACCCATGAAGAAGATCGAGGCGATCATCAAGCCCTTCAAGCTTGACGAGGTCAAGGAGGCGCTGCAAGAGGTCGGGATTCAGGGCCTGACCGTGACCGAGATCAAAGGCTTCGGGCGCCAGAAGGGCCATACCGAGCTTTACCGAGGGGCCGAATACGTGGTCGATTTCCTGCCCAAGGTTAAGATCGAGGTGGTGCTGGCCGACGACATGGTTGACCCCGCCATCGAAGCCATCATCGCCGCCGCCCGCACCGACAAGATCGGCGACGGCAAGATTTTCGTCTCGCCCGTGGAGCAGGTGATCCGCATCCGCACCGGCGAGACCGGCGAAGACGCAATCTGACCCCAATTCCGGGCTGACCACCGCCCGCAACCGCAATCTCCAGCACGAAGGAATGTTCCGATGAGCAAGGTGACCCAAGCCTTGAAACTGATGAAGGACGAAGAGGTCGAATACGTCGATATCCGCTTCACCGATCCGCGCGGCAAGTTGCAGCACGTCACCCTGGTGGCCGATCTGGTGGATGAAGACTTCTGGGAAGAAGGCTTCATGTTTGACGGCTCGTCAATCGCCGGCTGGAAATCCATCGACCAGTCCGACATGAAGCTGATGCCCGACGCAGGCTCGGTCTATATCGACCCGTTCTATGCCGAAAAGACAGTGTGCGTGCATTGCAACGTGGTCGAACCCGACACCGGCGAGGCTTATTCGCGCTGCCCGCGCCAGACCGCGCAAAAGGCCGAGGCCTATCTCAAATCGACTGGCATCGGCGATGCGGCCTATTTCGGCCCGGAAGCCGAGTTCTTTCTGTTCGACGATGTGCGCTACGCGGTGACGCCCGCCAAGGTGTCGTTCCAGATCGACGCCGAAGCCGCCGCCTGGAACACCGACACGCAGACCGAAGGCGGAAATTACGGCCACCGCGCCGGTCACAAGGGCGGCTACTTTCCGGTCAACCCGGTAGATGAAGCTCAGGACATCCGCAGCGAGATGCTCAGCACCATGAAGCGCATGGGCATGAAGGTGGACAAGCACCACCACGAGGTGGCCACCTGCCAGCATGAACTGGGCATGATCTTTGGCGGACTGGTCGAGCAAGCCGACAACATGCAGAAATACAAATACGTGATCCACAACGTGGCCCACGCCTACGGCAAGACCGTGACCTTCATGCCCAAGCCGATGAAGGGTGACAACGGCAGCGGCATGCATGTCAACATGTCGATCTGGAAGGACGGCAAGCCGCTGTTCGCGGGCGACAAATACGCCGATCTCAGCCAGGAGGCGCTTTACTTCATCGGCGGCATCCTCAAGCACGCCAAGGCTCTGAACGCGCTGACCAACCCCGCCACCAACAGCTACAAGCGCCTGATTCCCGGTTTCGAGGCGCCGGTGCTGCGCGCCTATTCGGCCCGCAACCGCTCGGGCTGCGTGCGCATTCCGTGGACCGAAAGCCCGAAGGCCAAGCGCGTCGAGGCCCGTTTCCCCGACCCGGCGGCCAACCCCTACCTGTGCTTTGCCGCCCTGCTCATGGCCGGGCTTGATGGCATCCGCGGCAAGATCGACCCCGGCCCGGCCTCGGACAAGGATCTCTACGATCTGCCGCCCGAAGAACTGGCCGCGATCCCGACGGTCTGCGGCAGCTTGCGCGAGGCGCTGGAAGAGCTGGACAAGGATCACGACTTCCTGCTGGCGGGCGATGTCTTCACCCGCGACCAGCTTGATGGCTACATGGCGCTGAAGTGGGAAGAGGTTTACGCCTTCGAGCACACTCCGCACCCGGTGGAATACCAGATGTATTATTCCTGCTGACCGTTACCGGCGGCCTGAGCGCGAAACAAAAGCCGCCTTCGGGCGGCTTTTGTCTTTGTGGCGAAAACCCGGCACAACCGGAAGAATATATCAAGGAATTAGCACAATCTTTCCGCTGTCGCCGCACATTTCGCCGCCAGTCTGCCATGCAGCCGTTTGTTGGAGGACTGTCCATGCAATCCACGCCCAAAAGCTCGATCGCGCAGCTTCTGTTCACCCGCCACCCGCTGCCGAATTTTGCTGCCATCGTGAACGAGCTGGATACTGCCCTCGAGCGTTGTCCGGCCGAACGGCGCGGCCTGACCTGGGATTGCGAAGACGTTGTCATGTTGCAGCTTGACGACACACGCGTCGTGCTGAGCAACAGCGAAGCGCCGGGTAACGGCTTTCTGTCCTGCCTTTCGATTGCGGTTGGCCCGAACGCGATCGACGCGCCCGAGTCCGCACTGACCCGTCGCCACGAGGGGCTTTGCCGGATGATCGCCGACGGCGTGCAGCAGCGCTATCCGGTCGAGGCGATCTTGTGGCATCAGGCGGAAAGCCCGGTCACGCCCGACACCCTCGACGACCTGCTCGACGCGCTGCCCCGGCGGACCGATCTCGAGCGGCTCGACTGCGAAATCGAAATCATCGCGCACTCCGATGCCCCAGCCGCGCCCCAACCGGCGGTACTGGCGGCACGGGCAAGGATCGCCGCCAGCACCACGCGTGCCGCCGACCCCGCCAACCAGCCCAAGCCCGACGTCACCACGGTCGCGGCCAACGACATTCCGGACCTGGGACGGCTGTTCGTCGAAGACCTGCGCCGGGTGCGCGAGGCGCTCTACCCCGAAGAGGTCGATGGCTATATTGCCCCACCCGACGGTGGTGCGCTGGCACGGCGGCTGGCCGCCCACGCCATGAACACCACCCTGATCATGGTCTCGCTGCCGGTCGGCGGGGCGCTGCTGACCTATTCGGTGCTGCGCGGAGAAGACATGCGCCTGAGCAGCCAGGCAATGGCCCTGACCGGTCTGATGCTGGCGCTGACGCAGGCGGGCGTCACCTAAGCGATCACCGCATTGGCCCATATCTGATACCAACGGCGCGAAAGATTGATTTCTCGTCGATGGTCCCCGCCGGTCCGCTTGCGGACCGGCATGTGCCCGCCCGCCCCAGGCGGGCGCATGTCGGCGTGGGGAACAGTCTCATTCTGGTGGCGTTGGCATGAAGCGGCCGCGTCAGGCCTGCGGGCCTGACCATGCTGCCCCGGCACCCCCGGACAGAAAGCCGTCGGAAAACTGCCCACCGGGGGCCTCGGGCAGCAGGGCCGCACTCAGAGTCGCCGCGCTCAGGTGGCCGTCGAGGTGGTCGCGAAACCGCCCGCACAGCGCAGCAAAATCCCCCGAGTGGGGCGACAGGCGCAAGGCCGCCACCCCCGCCTGCGCCAGCGCCGCGGTGTGATGCGCGGCATTGGCGCAACTGGCCGACAGGGTCTGCACCCCGTTGACCGCCAGAAACCGCACCCCGTCCAGGGTATCGACGGCGCGACCATCCGGGTCCTGATCGCAGACGAACTGGCAGTTGTCCTTGGCGCGGTCATTGAGCCGGGCGTGATAGCACCGCCCCGAGATTGCCAACGGCACCCGCCCGTAGCCCCAGACCTCGATCGCCACCCCCAGCGGCTGCGCGGCCTGCACCAGATGCGCCACCGATTCAAGCGGCAATTCCGGCGGCAGGCAAACCCGGTTGGCCCCGCGCCCGGCCAGCCAGCGCAGAGTGCCTTCGTTATAGACATTGACCAGCGGCCCGACCGCAAACGCCATCCCCGCGGGCAGATGGGCAAGGGCGGTCAGATCGTTGATTTCAACCTCGACCCCCATCCCGGCCAGATCGGCGGTCAGCTTGCGCTCGCGCGTGAGCGTCACCAGCGCCAGACTGGTCACCGCCACCGCCTTGCCCGCCGCCAGCAGGCGCCCGATGGCCGGCGGAATTTCGCTCTGGTAGAACGGCAGCCGCTTCGAGCACACCAGCTCGCCCAGCACTACCCGATCGACCGCCGGGCTGGCAGCCAGCGCGGCGTAGAAATCACGCCAGCGCTCGGCGGGCCAGAAGAACTGATTGGGGCCGACGGTGATCTGCATCCCGCGCTACCGCCAGGTCTTGGCATAGGCGCCGGTGGTCTGCGCCTGCCCTTCCGACAGCCGCGCCATCGCCCCCTCGGGCACCGGACGCCCGGCCTCGACCGCCTCCAGCGCCGCGCGAAAGTTGCGCACCACTTCGGCGACATAGGCACGGCTGCGCTGACGCCCCTCGATCTTCAGCGCCCGCACACCCGCCGCCGCAAGCTGGGGGATCAGGCGCGAGGCATCAAGGCTGACCGCATCCTCGAACACCTGCCCCGTCTGCCCGCCCGAGGTGAAACAGCCCTTGCACAGGGTCGGATAGGGGGCGGGGTGATCCTGGGCGGTGCGGTGGATGACAAAACCACCGAGGCGCGCGTCGAGCGTTCCGCCGGCATCGTCATAGACAACATGCGAGGCGGGCGAGCACACTCCGTTCATGTTGGGCGACTTCCCAGTGGCATAGGACGACAGCGAGCACCGCCCCTCGGCCATCACGCACAGCCCGCCGAACACGAAAACCTCGGTCTCGACCTCGGTTTCGCGGTTGATCGCGGCAATCTCGGCCACCGTTAGCACCCGTGGCAGCACCACCCGCCTGATCCCGAATTCGGCGGCGTAGAAGTTGATCACGTCGGGATTGGCCGCCGCCGCCTGCACCGACAGGTGGCGGCGCAGCGCCGGGTGATGTTCGGCGGCGTGGGCCAAAAGGCCGATATCGGCCAGAATCACCGCATCCGCCCGCGCCGCTTCGGCATTGGCCAGCGCCCGGTGCCAGACTACCTCAGCCCCGGCGCGCGGGAAAGTGTTGATTGCAATCAGTACCTTGGCACCCCTGGCATGGGCATGGGCGACGCCCTGCGCCATTTCCTTGGGGGTGAAATTGAGGCCGGGAAAGTTGCGCGCGTTGGTCTCGTCGGCAAAACCGCAATAGACTGCGTGCGCCCCGGCGTCGATCGCCGCGCGCAGCGCCGCCGGGGTGCCGGCCGGGCACACCAGTTCCATCATTGCCATGTGCCGCTTGCCCCCACCCGGTGCAGCGCCACGCCGCTGCGACGCTCGACCAGGGTGACCAGCCGCGCCAGCGGCGCACGCAGGGGCCCCGACAGCGCCGCCACCTCGAGAGCGAAATCGAGCTCGGCGTCGTCGATCGCGTTGCGCAGTGCGAGCGCCGCCGCGGTATCGCCCGACACCGCCAGATCGCGCGAAAAGAACAGCGCATCGCCGTCATAGGCGCCATGCGCCATGCCCAGAAATGCCGCCAGCGACCCGGTAATGCGGACATCGGCCCCCATGTCGCTGCGCCGCGCCGTGACCCGCGCACGCGGCCCCGCGACATCGAGCAGTAGCCCGAACGGCAGGTCGGTAACGTCGAAAAAAAAGCTTTTGGCGCGGTAGTCGCCAAGTCGGGCGAACAGGCCGGGGTTGCGCCGCAGCAAGTTGCGCGCCAGCGCCGTCAGCGCCAGCGACGAAGGCCCCAGCGGCAACGGGCGCAGCAACGCCCCCACAAGGCGCGGCAGTTTCGGGATGGCCGAGTTCTGATTGTGCACCGATCTTCCTTCTGCCTGAGGCACGCGAGCACAAGCCCGCGCTTTTCTGGTAGCAAACCCGCGCCGCTTCTGACTTGATGCAGGTCAAGTCAGCCTCGCTTTCGACCTGCTAGGGCTGGCCCGACCTCAAGGAGCCGATCATCCGCACCCTGCCCGCCTTTCCCGACCTGCGCGCCTACCTCGACTGGGCGCAGAGCACCGGCGACCTGCTGGCGATCGCCGAACCTGTGTCGGTGCGCCACCAGATGACGGCGGTGCATGCGCGGGTGCTGCAGGCGGGCGGGCCGGTGCTGCGCTTTGATCACCCGGTGCTGGCGGACGGGACGCGCGCCGCCCTGCCGGTGATCACCAACCTGTTCGGCACCACCGCGCGAGTCGCCGCCGGGCTGGGGCTGCCGCTCGATCAGGTGGGCGAGCTGGGCGCGTTTCTTGCCGCCCTGCGCGCCCCTGCCCCGGTCGAGGGCATGCGCGATGCGCTGTCGCGCTGGCCGATGCTGCGCGCGGCGCTGGCCACAAGGCCCCGGCTGCGCCACAGCGCGCCGGTTCAGGAGATGGTGGCGCAAGGCGCTGACATCGATCTGACCCGGCTGCCGGTGCAGACCGCCTGGCCCGGCGATGTCGGGCCGCTGCTGACCTGGCCGGTGGTGCTGACCCGGCCCGAGGGCAGCGCCGCCGATGCGCTGGCGCTTTACAACGCCGGGGTTTACCGCGCCCAGGTGCTGGGGCCGGATCGGCTGATCCTGCGCTGGCTGGCGCATCGTGGCGGTGCGGCGCACCACCGCAGCTGGCAGGCCAGGGGCGCGCCGATGCCGGTCGCCGTGGTGCTGGGGGCCGACCCGGCGCTGCTGCTGGCCGCGGCCCTGCCGCTGCCCGAAACCGTCTCCGAGATCGGCTTTTCCGGGGTGCTGCGCGGCAGCCGCACCGAACTGGCCGCCGCCCGCAGCGTGCCGCTGATGGTGCCCGCGCTGGCCGAGATCGTGCTGGAAGGCTGGGTCGATCCAACCGAGACCGCGCCCGAAGGCCCGTTCGGCGATCACACCGGCTATTACAATGCGGTCGAGCCTTTTCCGGTGATGCACCTTACCGCCATAACCCACCGCCGCGACCCGCTCTATCTGTCAACCTATACCGGCCGCCCGCCCGACGAGCCTTCGATCATCGCCGAAGTGTTCAATGATCTCGCATTGCCGCTGATGCGCCAGCAGATCCCCGAGCTCTGCGATCTGTGGCTGCCGCCCGCCGCCTGTTCCTACCGCATCGCGGTGGTCAGCATCGCCAAGCGCTATCCCGGCCAGGCGCGGCGGGTGATGCTGGCGCTGTGGGGGATGCTGGCGCAGTTCAGCTACACCAAGATGGTGATCGTTGTCGATGATGACCTCGACCCCCGCAACTGGAACGATATCGCCTGGGCGCTGGCGACCCGCATGGATCCCGCGCGCGATGTCATGGTGCTGGACCGCACCCCGATGGATTACCTTGATTTTGCCTCGCCCGAGCCGGGCCTCGCGGGCAAGATCGGGATCGACGCCACCACCAAGATCGGCGCGGAAACCCGTCGTGACTGGGGCCAGGTCATGGCCCAGAGCCCCGAGGCCGAGGCTTTCGCCGCCGCCTTGCTGGCGCGGATCGGAGGGCTGCGATGAGGGTGGTGCTAGGGGTTTCGGGGGCCTCGGGGGCGGCGTTGGCGCTGGCCTGTGCGCGCCATCTGCGCGCGGTGGGGGCGGCGCTCGATCTGGTCGTCAGCCCGGCCGCCGAGCGCACGCTGGCGGCCGAAGTCGGCCCGACAGCGCTGGCCGAGTTGCGCGCGCTGGCCACCACCACCCACCCGATCGGCGACGTGGGGGCGGTGATCGCCTCGGGCTCGTGCCCGGTGGCGGCGATGATCGTGGCACCCTGCTCGATGCGCAGCCTCGCGGCAATCGCGCTTGGGCTGGACGACAACCTGCTGACCCGCGCGGCCTCGGTGCAACTTAAGGAACGCCGCGCGCTGGTGTTGCTGGCGCGCGAGGCACCGCTGACGCTGGCGCATCTGCGCGCCATGACCCAGGCCACCGAGATGGGCGCCATCATTGCACCACCGGTGCCCGCCTTTTATCTGCGCCCCGCCAGCTTGACCGAGGTGGTGGATCAGATCGCGGCGCGGGCGGTGGATCTGTTGCACCTTGCCCCACCGGTGGCGAGGGCGTGGGCCCCGCAGGCGCCCACCCGCCCCGACCGCGCCTGAACGTCAGGACTTGTCCCGCCTCAGGCGTGGCGCGCGGCCAACAGGATCTCGACCCGCTTCAGTTGCCGGATCACACGCTCGGCCTGCAGGTGCGGAACAAAACTCGTCAGCAGGTGCAGCGCGGCAAGTCCTGCCCCCACCGCCAGCGCCCCCGCTTTCACCGCCACCAGCGCGTCGCTGGCGCCGATGCAGCGGATTGCCGCCCAGATCGCCGCCGCCGCCACCACCAGCTGCACAAGCGTGACGACCAGCACAACGCTGCGTAACCGCCCCTCCAGCATGGCGCGGATCAGCCCTGCCAGCCCATGCGGCTGCGAGGCGCGCAACAGGTGCGCGTCGGATTCGCTCAGCAGTTCGACAATCCTGGTATCAAGCAAGCTCATGGCACGGCCCTCCCTGGTTCAGCGTCCAAGCGACCATGGCGCACACCATTGTCCGGCGCTGTCAACCGTTTCCGGGTTCGGCAAGAGTGACGCGCCTGCCACTTAACACCGGGCGCAGCACCGGGCCGCGCAGCGCCGGTAGATAGGCCAGCAGCCACACCCCCCAGCCCGCCAGCCACAGCAGCGCCGCAAGCTCCATCCCCGCCACGGCCCCGGCGGGCCAGAGCGGGGCCGCCATCCGCGCCAGGGCCGCCAGCCAGATCAACCCGCAGGCCCAGATCAGCGCGCGTCTGGCCACCAGCACGCCACCTTCGCGCCGGGCCGCCGCCCGCCCGGCCATCGCCGCGATCATCCCGCCCATCATCCCCATGCTCAAGCCGTGCAGCGCATCGGCACTGGCGAGCGCGCCAACCTCGAGCCGTGCCAGCGCCAGCGCCACCAGCCCCACGGGCAGCCACAAGAAGCCCGCCAACAGAAGCGCCACCAGCGGCTCGCGCCAGATCTGGCTGGTGAGCCAGCGCCGCAGCCGCCAAAGCTGCGCCGCCGCCGCCAGCCCCAGCCCGACCGCACCGGCGCTGCCATCAAAAGCCAGATAGGCCGCCATACCCCCGGCCAGCACCGCCAGCGCAAGCGGCTCTTCCCACACCGCCGCAACCGGCAGCGCCGGGCGGCCGCTGCGCGCGAGAAAGTTGCGCCCGAAGCCGATGATCGCCCGCCCGCCGACCACCGCGATCAGCAGCACGTAAAGCAGCACCGGCGCTTGTGGATGCGCGGCCAGGGCCGCCGCCACGCCCTGCGGCCAGCCGACATAGGCCAGTGCTACCCCGCCAAGCCCGCCCGGCACAGCCAGGGCAAACAGCCGCCGCCACGCCCGCCCCGCCATTATCGCCCGCGCCATCACCGCCGCCAGACCCAGCGCAAACAGCGCCACCGCCACCAGCGCCAACCCGCCGCCGGCCTGCCCCGTGCCCACTTGCCGCGCGATCACCGCCTGCCCCAAGAGCCAGGCCAGCACCAACGCCACCAGCACCCCACCCTGCACCGGCGCGCATTTGGTCCAGCCCGGCAGCGAGGTCAGCAGAAACCCGGCCGACGCGGCCCCGCCAAAGCCCAGGATCAGCAGCGGGGCATGCAGAGCGGCGAGGTTGCCATAGTCGGCCCAGCCAAGGTCGCGCAACCCCGCGAGCCACCCCAGCCCGGCGAGCAGCGCCCATAGCGCCGACAAGACGAAGAACGGGCGATGCGCCCCAAGCCACAGCGACCCCATCGAACGCCTCCAGCGCATCTGCCCCCGCATCGGCATGATGCGGTTTGCCGTTGATCGCGCCGCCAGGGCCCGCTCATTCGCAAGCTGCTTTAAAAGCCCTTCACGGCTGGCGCAAGGCCTGTCGCCGGGTCAGCCCGCCGCCAGCCAGCCGGGCGCGGGCAGCGCCGCCAGCACCCGCGCGCTCGTCAGCGGCAGATCGCCAAGCGCGGTTCCCAGCGCGTGGTTGACGGCATTGACAATCGCGGGGGCCACCGGCACGGTCGCGATCTCTCCCACCGCCTTGGCCCCGAACGGCCCACTCGGCTCGCCCTCCTCGACCAGCAGCACCCGGATCGGGGGCATCTCGGGGGCGTTGGCCAAGGTGTAGCGGGCGAAGCTGTCGCCGCGCACCCGGCCACTGGCAGGATCGAGGGCGACATCTTCCAAGAGCGCGTAGCCCAGCCCGATCTGGATGCCGCCGCAGATCTGTCCCTCGACCAGCATCGGGTTGATCGCCCGGCCCAGATCATGCGCCGCCAGATAGTCGGCCACCCGCACTATCCCGGTCAAGGTATCCACCTCGACGGCGGCAAAATGGGCGGCATACGAGCCGGGATTGGCGGTGGCCGTATAGGTCTCAGTCGCTTCGGGTAGTGCCGCCCCACGGGTGGCCAGCCGAAGCGCAAGCCCCGCCAGCGTCAGCGCCGCGCCACCGGGCGTCCCGACCTGCCCGCCCGCCAGCACCAGAGCGGCGGGGGCGGCGTTCAGCTCGAGCCCCGCCGCCGCCGTGATCGCCAGCGCCAGCGCCGCCCCGGCGCGGCGCACCGCTTCGCCGCAGATATAGGTCAGGCGGCTGGCGCGGGTGCCAAGGTCATAGCGGCAGGTGTCGCTGTCGGCGGGGCTGATGACAACCGCCCCGGCAGCCAGCCCCAGCGTCTCGGCGGCAATCTGCGCCATGGTGGTGTCGGATCCGCAGCCCAGATCGTGCAGGGCGCAGATCAGTTCGACGCGCCCGTCCGGCAGCAGCCGCAGGGTGGCGGTGGTGGCCTCGTCCTCGCCCGGAAAGCAGCCGTTGATGTGGGTGGCAGAGGCCATTCCCACCCCGCGGCGCCAGCGCCCGTGCCCGCGAGGGGCCTGCCTGCGCGCCTGCCAGTCGAACGCAACCGCACCGCGCTCGAGGCACGCGGCACCCTGCGCGTTGCCAAGCGCCAACCCCTGCCACGGATCATGCGCGCCCGGCGCCACGATGTTGCACAGCCGCACCGCCACCGGGTCCAGCCCCAACTGCCCCGCCGCGCGATCGAGCGCAATCTCGGCCAAGGCATGGATCTGGGGCGAGCCGTAGCCCCGGAATGCCCCGCCGGGCAGGGTGTTGGTGGTCACGGCGCGGCCATGATAGCGCTCGGCTCCGACCGCATAAAGCCGCACCAGCCGTTGCAGCATCGAGCCCGGCAGGTAATGACCACCGGTCACATAAGCTCCGACATCGACCCGCACCTCGGTGTCGCGCGCCAGAATCCGGCCGTCAGCGGCCAACCCGATCCGCATCCGGCCCTGCATCGGGGCGCGCGACCGGGTGGCGGTGAACACCTCGCGCCGATCATAGCAGATCGTGACCGGGCGGTTCAGCGCCAGCGCGGCAAAGGCGCAGAGCGGGTCGAGGATCGGCTCGGCCTTGCCGCCGAACGAGCCGCCGATGGCGGTTTTCCGCACCCGGATGCGGTCGGGCGGCAGGTCAAGCGCGCGCGCCACCACCGCCTGCACCGCAAACACGCTCTGGCACGGCGTGAGAATCAGCACCCGCGCGTCCGGTTCCGGGCGGGCAAGGCAGATGTGCGGCTCGATCGCGGCATGGGCGCTGCGCGAGGTGGTGACGCGGGTCTCGACCACCGCCGCCGCCGCGGCAAAGCCCGCCGCAATATCGCCGTGCGCAAAGCTTGCTTCGGCCACCTGCGGCGCAGCCTCATCTGCCATGTCCAGCACCGGCGGCAGATCAGCGTAGCTGACCCTGACCTGCGCCGCCGCCCTCCGCGCCTGCGCTTCGCTTTCGGCCAGCACCAGCGCCACCCGGTCGCCGATATGGCGGGCGGTGGCGGCCAGCATCACCTCGTCGCACGGCGCCTGCTGCCCGGCCAGCCAGATCGCGCTGTTGTAGCGAATGGAAGGGGTGTTGGCGTGCCAGTAAACCGCCGCCACCCCCGGCATCGCCAAAGCCGCCGCCGCATCCACCGCCAGCACATCGGCATGGGCGCGCGGGCTCAAGACCAGCGCGCCGTGCAGCAACCCGGCGTTGGCCGGATCGGCCAGCAGATCGGCGGTAAAGCGCAGGCTGCCGCTGGCCTTGGCCAGACCGTCGAGCAGCGCCACCCTGTGCCCGACCTGTTTCATGCCGCGACCTCCTCGAACAGCGGCGCATCCAGCGCCAGTCCGGCCACCCCCGCCACCACTTCAAGCCCCGGTCCGGCAATCGCCCGGCGTTTCCAGGGCAGCGCGGCGCGACCGGGAATCGCCGCCTCGACCTCGGCCGTCAGCGCGGCCAGCCAGCCGCGCAGTGTGGCCGGGTTCAGCACCTGCCCCGCCAGCGCCGCCTCGGCGCGCGGCAGGCGGCGCGGGCGGGGGCCAAGAGCACCCGCCACCAGCCGCACCGCGCCGAAGCGGCCACCCTGATAGTCGGTCAGCAGCGCCAGATTGAGCCGGGCAATGGTCAGATCACGCCGCACGCCCAGCTTGGCAAAGGCGCTGCGGCCCAAAAGCTTGGTTCCCGGCAGGATCACCTCGGTAATCAGGGCGCCGGGCGGCAGGGTCAAGCCATCGAGCGCCCGCTCGACCCGCGCGCCCCCCGGCAGGATCAGCCACAGCCGTGCCGCCGCCGCCACCAGCACCGGGATCAGATCGGCGGCCGGGGCGGCGTTGGCGATATTGCCGCCGATGGTGGCGCGGTTGCGGATCTGCACCGAGCCGCATTGCGCCGCCGCCTGCGCCAGCGCGGGCAGCCGCGCGCGCAAGGCCGGATCGGCGGCAAGGGCGGCAACCGTGGTGGCCGCGCCGATCCGGATGTCGGCCCCGGTGGCAGCGATGAAGGCGAGCTCCGGGACGCGCGAAAGATCGACCAGCCGCCCGGCAGCAGGCAGACCCCGCCCGGCGACCATCACGTCGGTGCCACCGGCGATGAACCCGAGCGGCCCCTGCGCCAGCAGCGTCGCCAGCGCCGCCAGATCGGGCGGGGTGGCAATGGCCAGTGCGGTCATGCTGCCCGCCCCCGCCGCCGCCCGGCCTCGAGCGCTACCGCCTGCACGATCGCGACAAAGCCGGTGCAGCGGCAGATATTGCCGGCGAGCGCGTGGCGGATCGTGTCTGGCGCGGGGTCGGGATCGCTGCGCAGCAGCGCTTCGGCGGCCATCACCATGCCGGGGGTGCAGAAGCCGCACTGGATGGCCCCGGCATCGACAAAAGCCTGCGGCAGACCCGAGGGGTCAAGCCCCTCGACCGTCTCGATCCGCCGCCCCTCGACCTGACAGGCCGCGACCAGGCAGGAATTGACCGCCTGCCCGTCAAGCAGCACGGTGCAGGCGCCGCATTCGCCCTCGCAGCAGCCCTCCTTCAGCCCGGTCAGCCCCAGCCCCGCGCGCAACACGGCGCTCAGCCTTGCCTCTGGGGCAGCCTCGACCCGCCGCACCTTGCCATTCACCATCAGGGAAATCAGCATCTTCCGCCCCTTGATCCCGCTGCCGCCATTCTAGCGCGGCGGCGCGCAGGCACCACGAGGGCTTTGTTACCTGAATACCGCAAATGCTTGCTATTTTCGCCTGTGGTGTTATTTGTCAGCACAACACGCAACTTGTGCCAAAACGCAACGGTGCGGCCTGCGTGATTGCTGACAGTTTGCTGAATATGTCACGGCACGCATTGCGCGCCATGTCGAAGGTGGGAAATTGTTCCTTGCGCCCCTTGCGCTTGCCTTCGCTTCGTTCACGCCGGGGGCCCAAAGCCCCCGGCCAGCGGCTGCCGGAAATCGGGGCCCGGCCGCGCCAGTTGCCGCATACCCCGCGTCATCGGCGCCAAACCCGACAGGGCCGCTATCGGGCGGGCTTCGAGGCGTCTTGGGCTCGGGGGGCCTTCAGCCAGCATCGTGCCGGCGGTCAGCGCCCCGATTCCGGGTAGGCTTTGCAGGATTGCGGCATTGGCCGCCAGTGCCGGAGCGGCTGCAATTGCAGTATCAAAAGCGCAATGCTGCGCCACGGAGTGGTGTAGCTGGCGCTGATCGTCACCGTGATGCTCGGCGCGGGCCTGCTTGATCAGCGCGCCACGACGGGCAGGCTGATGGGGGCATCTTCGCCCATTGGCGCGATGGTTTCCAGCGTCATGTATCGTGCCGTCTGGACGGCCCATTCGTCGTTCTGTTCCAGCAGCAAAGCACCGACGAGCCGCACTATGGCGTCGTCGTTGGGGAAGATGCCGACGACGTCCGTGCGGCGCTTGATCTCGCCGTTCAGCCGCTCGATCGGGTTGGTGGAATGCAGCTTGGCGCGGTGCTCCTTGGGGAAGGACATGTAGGCCAGAACGTCGGGCTCAGCCTCGTCCATGATCGCGGCCAGTTTTGGTACCTTTGGTCTAATCTGATCGGCCACCGCCCGCCACTGGCTGCTCGCGGTCTCTGCGGTGTCCTGGGC
>Ga0172367_10000570_pt1 | contig 56893 bp, 48 predicted proteins | sample Lak10m_FD_114542 | JGI IMG/M metagenome (GOLD analysis project Ga0172367, IMG submission 114542) | Freshwater microbial communities from Kabuno Bay, South-Kivu, Congo - kab_022012_10m | ecosystem: Environmental > Aquatic > Freshwater > Lake | place: Democratic Republic of the Congo: South-Kivu... | reverse complement strand
CTCCGAACCGCGTTCGGATTTTGTTTTTTTTCGACGGTCTTTTCCCGTATCGCTCACTTTGCCTTCCAGTACGGCTCTGCTCAAGTCCAACATAATCTGCTCAAATCGTTTTTCGTACTCATAGAAGTCTTTTTCCTGATCCAGCGATTCCAACTCCGGCCAACGAGATTCTGCCAATTCTAAAAATTCTGCTTTCGTCATCTTCTGTTTTCATCTATTTTTGTTCCTACTCACAAGGTATTATTTTTGCCCGATTTGCGACATTTTGAATTACACCCTATCTAAACCTACCTCAATTCCAAAAACGTAGTCTACCAGATTTTTAATATCTCTGCTTTTAAAAAGCTCAGCGAGTCCTGTTTCTTCAATATATTCACAAATACTTTCTACTGATTTGAAATAGGAGTTTAATTCAACAATAGTTCCTGTTTTGTTAATTACTCTAATTTTTTTGTTTTTACGAATTGCAATTAAAATATCAAGTACCTCGAATACACTTGGATTTTCTTGAAAAAGCTTATCAATGGCTTCATATAAATTTTCTCGACCTATTAGGTAGTTTAATTGATTCAACTTTATTTCAATTGTACTTAAATTATTTTTAATTTTTTTAAAATCAGTAAAATAATCAAGCGTTACATTCGTCACTGAAAGTTGTGCTAAAAAAGTTTCAAACTGCGCTGACATATCTCTGGGCTTATAGGATAGTTCGTAATGAGTAACTCTTTCAATATACCCCTTTTAACGGGATTTGAATTTATATTTCTTCTTGCCTGTACGCGCTGAATTTGAAAATTTGCATATAGGTCATCAAAAAAATTATCATTTTCATTTTTATCTTTAACATCCGAATTACTCAATATCCAATTATAGTTCAATGAATCTAATTTTGTACAATAGTCCCTTAGTCGAATTTGATCCTGATCACCAAACTCTTCTTTAGAATAGGAGTTAAAGCTCGAGGTTGCACTTAATGGCTTATATGGTGGATCAAAATAAAACAGGGTATTTTTATCCGCCCAATTTAATGTTTCTTCATAATCTCCACAAAGAATTTCAACCTTCTGAAGTGAGTTACTTACAGCTATAATATTTTCCTTATCACAGATAGTTGGACGTTTATAGCTACCCATTGGTACATTGTACTCGTTTTTTTTATTCACTCTGTATAGGCCATTAAAACATGTCCGATTTAAAAAAATAAATAAGGCAGCTTGCCCTGTTGGCTCTTCCTGCCTTTTATTATACAAATCCCTTTTTTGATAATAATAGCATTTTTTATCTTCCTGGCGATCTTCAGTTTCATGAAACTCCTTTTGCAATATTTCAAGAATTGAAATAAGCTCATTCGGTCTAGACGCTATAATTCTATAAGTATTTACTAAATCTGAATTAATATCATTTATTACCGCTTTTTCAATTTTTGGAAAGTTATTCAGCATCCAAAAAAGAACAGCACCGCTACCTACAAACGGCTCAATGTAGGTAAACCGACCATTAACAGTTTCCCTGGGTAAAGCCTTCTCTATATCATTTATGAGCTGCGTTTTCCCTCCTGCCCATTTCAAAAACGGTTTTGCAATTCTATAGGCCATTTTTATACTGTTAAATTTAGCTGCATTCTGAATTAGTAACAAGCGCTTTAAAGCTTATATTACCTTTTCTCAAAGATACTAAAACCCCTCAAACAAGCAATTGAGGTTATGGCTCAAAATGGCTCATTTGAAGATTGGTCATTAATCCTACCAGACATTTCCATCTTCAGCCGCTCTCCCTAATTTGTCTAATGGTATCCCTTTGATCTGTCTGTCCTGGTCTTTGTATTCTACCAGACATTTTTATCAACCCGATGGTTATTGACGCCGAAAAATCGTACCGTCTGCATACCGCCGCAGCCAGAGACGCCAAAAATCGTCGAGTCAGTCAGATATCCAGCAGGATGAAAATAATGACAACGCATTAAACTGATACGGGCATTTTTTTACAAAACTATTTGTTTTTTTATTACTAAACAAATAGTTTTGTTTCGCAATATCAGAGAGGGGAACGGTAGCCTACATTACACATATCCCAAAACCAGTGTCTGTGTTCCTCAACTGCCATACCTACTATAGCCTGCGCTACGGGGTGCTATCCCCCGTCCAACTAGTAGAACAAGCCCGTCAACGAGGTATTTCCTGCCTGGCACTAACAGATATCAATAATTCTTCCTGTGCCGTGGAATTCATAGACGCCTGCACCACCGCCGGAATAAAACCCGTGCTGGGCATCGACTTCCGAGACCCGCAAGGGCGACAACTATACATCGGACTGGCACGCAACGAATCCGGGTGGGAAGCCCTCAACCGCCTGCTGTCCGATGTGTCGCGCAAAGGAGTCGCCCTCTCTCCCGTCGCCCCTCCTATGGAACATGTTTGGATTATCTATCCCCGACTTATCAAGCCCATCAGCTTGTTTAAACCCAACGAATGGTTGGGTATCCGACCCGAATACCTGGCGCGCCTCTTTAACCACGACCTCCTCCGGCACTCCCAACAACTCTGCGCCCTTTACCCCGTGACCTTCGCTAAGGTGTCTGACCTTGCACTTCACCGCCGCCTGCGAGCCATCGATAAAAACACCTTGCTCGACAACCTACTGGCCACCGATTGCGCTAAAAAAACAGAACTCCTCATCGATCCGGAATCAGCCGCTGCCTTATATCAGCCATATCCTTTCCTCATCGATAATGCCCGCTATCTGCTCGAGCAATGCACCCTCTCCCTCCCGCGCGGACTAGCGCTCAACCGGCAGACCTTTTCCGATAGCAAACGCGGCGATTTTGAGCTGCTCCAAAAACTCGCATTCGCCGGATTACCCCGCCGATATACCCATACAGACCACATCGCAGCCGCGCGTACCCGTATATTGCGCGAACTGGAAATTATCCGCCAACACGATTTTTGCGCCTATTTCCTGATAACATGGGATATTATCCGCTACGCACAGTCGGTAGGCTATCACCATGTAGGCCGAGGCAGCGGGGCTAATTCCATTGTAGCCTATTGCCTCGGAATCACCGACGTCGATCCTCTGGAGCTGGATCTGTATTTCGAGCGCTTCATCAACCCATACCGGGCTTCGCCGCCCGACTTCGATATCGATTTTTCCTGGGATGAACGAGACGACATCACCGACTACATCTTCAAACGCTATGGAGAAGACCGGGTAGCCCTGCTCGCCACCTACTCCACCTTTCAACGACGTGCCGCGTGCCGGGAACTGGGCAAAGTATATGGATTGCCTAAAGAAGAAATAGACCGCCTCGTGGACGGCGAAGCACCATGGCCAGAACCCGCTGCTGAAATACAGCACTACGCCGCCCAAATGGACGGTTTCCCCAACCACCTGTCCATCCACGCCGGCGGAGTACTCATCGCCGAACGCAGCCTCTACGCACATACCGCCCTACAACAAATGCCCAAAGGCTTTCCGGTAACCCATGTAGATATGCACCACGCCGAAATGCTGGGATTCCACAAGTTTGATATACTCAGTCAGCGTGGACTGGGGCATATCAAAGAGGCCGTCGAACTCATCTACCAAAACCGGGGGCTACGGATAGATGTACACGATATCGAACGACTAAAAACGGATGCGGGTGCCCGTGCCCTATTGCAATCCGGTCACTGTATGGGCTGTTTCTACATCGAATCGCCCGCTATGCGGGCACTCCTGCAAAAATTGCGCTGTGCCGACTACGTGCACCTCGTCGCTGCCAGCTCTATCATACGGCCCGGTGTGGCCCGATCCGGCATGATGCGGGAATACATCCGACGATTCCACCAACCCTATAGCTTTGAATACCTCCACCCCCTATTCGAAACACACCTAAAGGAGACCTTCGGAATTATGGTCTATCAAGAGGATGTCATGAAAATCGTGCACCATTTTGCCGGCCTGGACCTGGAAGAAGGGGATATGCTCAGACGTATTATGAGCGGCAAAAAATTCAAAGACGATACCCCCCTGCGATTGAAGGAAAAATATATGGCACATTGCCGGAAACAGGGCTATTCAGAGGAGCTGACCCAGCAGGTATGGACTCAAATCGAGAGCTTCTCCGGCTATTCCTTCTGCAAAGCTCACTCTGCCAGCTATGCTGCCGAGAGCTTTCAGAGCCTGTTTCTCAAAGCACACTATCCGCTCGAGTTTATGGTTGCTGTTATCAACAACTTCGGCGGGTTTTATCATACGGAGCACTACCTGCACGAAGCGCGGATGGCCGGCGCATCCATCCACGCGCCTTGCGTCAACCACAGCACCTACCTCAGCCGCCTGCAAGGCACCGACCTGTATCTCGGCTTCATTCACCTACTGCAAATGAATCGGGATACTATACGCGAAATGGAACGCCAACGCACACAGGGAGGCCCATTTCGCAGCCTCGATGATTTTGTGCTCCGCGTACCCATCCACACCACCCAATTAGAGCTGCTCATTCGTATTGGTGCGTTTCGATTTACAGGAAAAAATAAGTACGAACTGATGTGGGAAAAGAGTACCGTATTTCAGCCCGGTTTACAAAAAGAAGCACAAACCCGCTTATTCTCTGCAGAAGAGCTGGCGTATATGCCCCGAAACGAATCGGCGGCGACCCCTGTTTTTTCCTTACCCACACTGGAAGAAGGACCATTCGATCAGGCTTTTGACGAACTGGAGCTACTGGGCTTCCCATTATGCAGTCCGTTTTCTCTGCTAGTGCCCCCATGGAATAACTGGAACGGCATTCGGGCAGCCGACTTATCGTCCTATCTCGAAAAACCAGTGCAAATACTAGGTTACTATGTATGTCAGAAACCCGTATGCACCATCAACGGTCAGCGGATGGCCTTTGGAACCTGGCTGGATACCCATGGGCATTTTTTCGATACCACCCATTTTCCCAATTTTTTGCAGATGTTTCCTTTTCAGGGGAAAGGCGTGTACCATATCACAGGAAAAGTAGTGGAAGAATATGGATTTTGCAGCCTGGAAGTAATACGGATGGAGCGCCTGCCCTTCATACGGGATTCGCGGTTTGAATAAATCAGGTATTTATCCTCCATAAAATGGGTACAATCCTTCGATAGCTGGCTTATAGGAGGGGGAAGTCTGCTTACCTATTGCAGGTGCTTCAACCAGACAAACATAAAACCATATACATGCGCATTTTTCTACTGTGGATTATTTTACTGGGGTGGTACGCTCCTGTATTCGCTCAAAACACCAAGATGACTCGGGTAAAGCTGAGCTATGAAGATAAGCCCCTCGATTTGATTTTTCTGGATCTCAAACTTAAGTACGGCATTGATATTGAGTACCCTAAGGAGTATGCCCGCAATAAGCGGGTCACTATTTCGCTAAGCCCACTGCCGATAGACAAAGCACTGCCCTACCTACTCAGCGGCACCCCGCTGGGCTTTGCGATACAGGGCGACAAGATTGTCATACAAGAGCGAGGCGAATCGGAAGCAATCGCGGAAGCCCCTTCCGCCGATACGCCGAGACGCCACCATTTTGAAGTCAGCGGCACCATTAAGGATCAGGTAACGGGCGAAGCCCTTCCTTTTGCCAACATTTCGGTGCGTGGCACGACGAACGGGGCCAGCGCGAATGTGGACGGCTATTTCACCTTATTCAACGTACCCTCCGATACCGTCGTACTCGTTGCTTCCTATATCGGTTACCCCAATACCTATTTTAGGTTGCGCCCGGACATGGCCTCAGGCCCCGTGCTCATCCGCATGAATCCGCAAGCGATACAGCTACAGGAGATTGTCGTAGAAGGCGAAAAAAAGGAGCAGGTATTTCAGGCAGCTACCGGTGTAAGTCAGATTACGTTATCGCCGAAAGCCTTGTTGCAGGTACCTAGTATTGGCGAGCGGGATTTATTTCGCTCCCTGCAATTGCTCCCAGGTATCAGTGGGTCGCAGGAAAGCTCCTCTGGCCTGTATGTACGGGGAGGAACTCCCGATCAGAACCTCATCCTCTTCGACGGATTTACAGTGTATCACGTAGATCACCTGTTTGGATTCTTCAGTGCATTCAACGCCAATGCGGTCAAAGATATACAGCTTTTCAAAGGTGGGTTTGATGCCCGGTACGGGGGCCGAATATCCAGTGTGGTAGATATTACCGGAAAAGATGGAAACACCGAACAGGTCAATGCCAGTGCGGGTATTAGCTCTATCAGCTACAACGCCAGTATAGAAACACCGTTCCGGGAAGGAAAAGGAACCCTCCTGCTGGCAGCACGGCGCTCCTTTCAAAGCAGCTTTTACAACGCGCTCTTCCGTGCATTTACACGCAACAGCAGCAGAACCCCCGTCGGTGTGCCTCCGGGAGGCGGTGGACGGGGCCTTGCGTTTACCGAAGTACAACCTAATAGCTACTTCTACGATTTGAATGCCAAGGTGGCGTATCGGCTCAATGAGAAAGATTTTCTGTCTTTTAGCTTTTACAACGGACAAGACGACCTCGACAACTCCCGCAGCAGTGATGCCAATTCCTTCCGGGGAGGGGGCGTTTTTGGGCCACCCGCCGGCGACCTGAATTTCGTACGGGAGAGCACTGACCTCACTCGGTGGGGCAACTGGGGAAGCTCTACCCGCTGGTCACGCCGATGGAATAAGCAGCTGTACTCCAACATCCTGCTCGGTTATTCTAACTACTACAGTGTGCGGGATCGTTCCGACCGCACTACGATTGTTCGCTCCGACTCCACGTTCTACCAAAACAACGGAACCTACGAAAACAATAACCTGAAAGATTTTTCTCTGAAAATGGACCTCCAGTATAAGCTCAATGCCCAGCATCAGTTGGAGATTGGCGCTCAGACCTTCTGGCAGAATATTCGCTATCAGTTTACCCTCAACGATACCATTCAAGCATTAAATCGGCACGACCAGGGGCTTACCACCGCCCTTTACGCCCACGATCGATACACCTTGTCCGACTGGCTTATCGTCAAGGGAGGAATACGGCTCAACTACTTTGGGCCTACCAGGCAAGTCTTTGCCGAACCGCGCGCTTCTTTCACCGCCGTACTGTCCAATAGTTTTAAGCTAAAGGGAGCTTATGGGCTATACCACCAAATGGCCACCCGGGTAGTACGGGAAGATATCCAGCAGGGCAGCCGCGATTTCTGGCTGCTAGCCAACGGCAGCTCTGTGCCGGTAAGCCAATCCACCCATTATATCGGCGGCGCCAGCTACGAAACCCCTACCTGGCTTTTCGATGCAGAAGCCTACCACAAGCCCTTACGAGGGCTCTCCGAATATACGACCCGCTTTGTACCTTCCGGGTTTGGGCCCGATCGGCAATTGAATTATTCGGAACTATTTTACCACGGACACGGCTTCGCACAAGGTCTGGACATCCTGATACAGCGCAAGGTAGGGCGCTTGCAGGGGTGGCTCAGCTATTCCCTGGCACAGGTCAAATATCAGTTTGATGTCTATGGCAACCAGTATTTTCACGCCAACCAGGATCAGACACATGAATTGAAACTCGTAGGTTCCTATAAGCTCGGACGCCTTACCTTCAGCGGAACAGCCATTTATGCCAGCGGAAAACCCTATACCGCTCCTACCGGATATTACGAGCTGCAGCTACTCAATGGGAGTACCGCCAGCTTTTTCGAAGTGACCAGCAAAAATGCCCTCCGCCTGCCAGCGTACCACCGACTGGATTTGTCGGCGACCTATGACTTTTACATACGGCAGAGTAAAGGCAGCTTTGGATTGTCTTTCTTCAATGTCTATAACCGCCGGAATATCTGGTACAAAGAATACGGTATCGTCGATGGCAGCCTGCTGGAAACCAATGTATCTCTGCTCGGCTTCACCCCCAGCCTCTTCCTCAATTGGTCACTCCGCTGATTATTCAGTTTAAATACTCCTATCATGTACTATAACATACCGCCCTTTATATACGCTATGGTACTGCTCCTGGCAGTTGCATGTACCTTCAATGCCTGCACCCCAGAGGAGGGTGAAATTTTGGACACCCAAACCGCAGTGGTACAGGCATATCTATACGCCGGCCAACCAGTCGATTCGGTGCGCATCACACAATCGTATGCCTACATCCGCGACGACAGTACGCTCCGCACCCTCGATGATCTACAGGTACAGATTAGCGATGGCACGCATACCTATCCCTTGGTTTCAAAAGGCAATGGATACTATGTACAACCCGATTTGATAATTGCCAGTGAAAAAACGTACACCCTGCAGTTTAACTGGAACAACCACACCGTATCGGCGCAAACCTACGTACCCTCCCAACGCGAAGCGGCCATTTCCACCCCGGCGGTGTCTATGACCAAGATTACTTCAGGCAGTGGGTTCAACCCAGGTAGCCCCGAAGCAGTAGATCCGATTGATGTCAGTTGGAGCAATCCCGAGAATGAATACTACTATGTAGTGATAAAAAACCTGGAAGAGAGTCCGGAATACATCAACGATTTCCTGGCCGAACGAGAACAGCACTTCCCCGGAGGGTTCCGCCGGTTTATTTTCATTGGCCGCCCCCAAATCAGCGCGCGCTACACGATTGATCCGCGACGCGAGCTGACCCAATTTGGACGATACGCGGTGATGGTATATCGCGTCAACCCCGAATATGCCGCCTTGTATGCCGTATCGGGTAGCTCCTCGCAGAGCATCACCCAGCCCCCCACCAATGTAACAAATGGGCTGGGCATATTTACCGGAGTGAGTAGCGACACCTTGTACTTCGAGGTGAAAAAGAAGTAACCCTAAAGATACAACGCGCGGGTATCGGATTACCCGCGCGTTGCATCGGTTAAGTGAACGCTGGCTACCCGAACCAGTAAGAAGGCGATAACATCAGGCTGGTTTGCGGGCAAAAACCGTGATACTGAAGATTCCAAATACGCCCTCCTTGTAGGTCTCGATCTCTGCGGGTGTTAGGTACCGGGAGAGGATATCATCGGGTAGCTCAATTTGTTTTTCTTTTTGTATCTGGATACCCTGAAATCCATTCGACTCGATAAGGGCGAGGTAATCGGATTTTTGAATGGCGCCTGCCACACAGCCCGCGTACATTTCGGCGTCGGACTGGAGTCCTGCCGGCAGCGACCCCAGCAATACCACATCGGAAATACTGAAATGCCCTCCGGGCTTCAATACGCGTAAAATTTCGCGGAACACGCCGTGTTTGTTGGGTACGAGGTTGAGCACGCAGTTGCTTACCACTACATCAGCTAGGTCACCTGTTAAAGGCATCTCCTCAATATCCCCTTGTATGAATTCGACATTGGTGAATCCGCGTACGGCTGCATTCGCACGCGCTTTTTCCAGCATAGCCGGTGTAAAGTCGATTCCGATGATGCGACCGTCCGGGCCTGCTTCATGGCGGGCTATAAAACAGTCATTGCCCGCACCACTACCCAGGTCTATGACGACATCACCCGGCTTAATCTGGGCGAACTGGGTAGGAAGGCCACAGCCTAGTCCGAGGTCGGCATCGGCATTATAGCCCTCGAGAGACGTATAATCTTCCGACATGATGTTGTACACTTCGGTAGAGCAGCAACCGGAGCCACAGCAGGAAGCACTGTTGATTTGTTTATCCTGCAGCGCGATTTCCGCATACTTGTTGCGAACGAGTTCTTTGAGTTGATTATCCGTTGGCATAGTTGGTTATTTTAGCAGGTTATTACAGCGGAGGTGGTAGAATGCAAAAAACGCAGCGAGTATCTGATCCCGGATATGGCGGAATTCAGTTAGTATCTGCTCCTCGCTACCTGTCGCTTCTGCCGGATCATCGAATCCGATATGCAGGCGCTGTCCAACGCTACCTGAAAAGACAGGGCAGTTAGCCTCTGCGTTACCACAAACGGTGATGACGTAATCCCAGGAAGTACCGAGGTATTCATCGGTGTGGTGCGGGGTGTGCGCGGCGATATCAAGTCCCAGCTCCGCCATTACCTGTACCGCTTTGGGGTGTACCCGGGCGGCTGGGTTGGTTCCTGCCGAACAAACATGGAGGCGCTCATCGAGCGCTTGCAGAATACCGTGTGCCATCTGGCTACGGCAGGAGTTGCCGGTACAAAGAATCAGGATGTGCATGATGGAAGCAGGTACATAAAATTTAGTATTTCGTAAAAATACGAAATACTACGGGAGGGTCAACAGCACCGGCTAAAAAAATCCTGAAAAAGTTGCCGGGCTTCATCCCAGTGTGCGCGGTCGATACAATAACTAATGGTAGGCGGATGAATTTCCCCGCGAATCAGGCCGGCATCCTTGAGGGCTTTCAGGTGCTGGGACACGGTGGAGTTGGCGATGGGGAGCTGTTGGGAAATATCCCCGGCGAAGCAGCTGCACTGTTCTTCGAGAAAGCGAAGGATGAACACGCGAGCGGGGTGGCTCAGTGCTTTGGCGTACAGGGCGATTTTTTCTTCAGTATCTGCGTATGGTTTTTCAGGTGGCATATTTTACAGCTGTTTACGCAAGGTAAGGCAGAAAATGTTTTCGAGTATGCTATTTCGGAGAATCTTCCAATTGCCTACTTTTGGCGGTCGTACGCCAGGCGGCCACAGCATTGGTGTGTCTGTTTTTTGATGACCAAATTGCTTACAAAGAAAAATATAAAAGGTTGGGACATAGGTAAAGGGATACTTTTCAACTTCGCGAAGACCTGTTTGTTATATAAATATGCGTTTAATATACGGAGGTGGAGTAGCTAACGGTTGCGATTAGCCTGCTTTCGGATTTCCTTTGACTAAATAAATCAACGAACATGATGAGACCCATTTTATTTGCAGCCGCAGGCATGCTGGCCTTGAGTTCCTGTGTATCGAAGAAAGAGTTTCTGGCCGTACAGGGCAGTCGGGATGAGCTGGCGGTACAACTTGAGCGACAAAAAGTCAACGCCGAAATTTGTGAGCGGGACCGGGCGGCGTTGCAGTCGGAGCTAGGCACCCTTCAGAACAGCTTGCGCACGCGGGAGAACGACCTGCTCACCCGCAGTACGGAGCTGGAAAACGAGCGCAGCAAGAACACCATGTTGTCCCAGCAATTGGATTATTTCAAAGCGAACAATGCCAATTTGCTGGATCGTTTAGCAGATCTTTCGGTAGTCAGCAAGGCGGGAGCGGAAAATATCAAGAAGTCGCTGGAAGCGATTAATGAGCAGAGCAAGTACATCAAAGACCTTACGGGAGCTATTCAGCGCAAGGATTCGTTGGCACTGAACCTAGTGATGAACCTGAAGCGTTCGCTGGCTGATGTCAACGACGAGGATGTTTCGGTGGAAGTACGCAAAGGCGTAGTATATATTTCTTTATCTGACCGGATGCTTTTCCGTTCGGGCAGTGCGGATATTCAAGCGCAGGCCGAAGGGGTACTCAATAAGATTGCACGGGTGCTCAACGACTACAAGGAGTTGGAGATTTTGGTAGAGGGGCATACAGACAATGTACCCATTTCGAATACCTGTATGGCCGACAACTGGGATCTCAGTGTAAAGCGCGCCACCTCGGTAGTTCGGACTTTGCAGAAAAAATACGGGGTACAGCCCGCGCGGATGACGGCAGGCGGCCGTTCGGAGTTTATACCGAAGGCAAACAATAGTACAGAGGAGGGACGTCGGACCAACCGCCGCACGGAAATCATCATTTTGCCCAACCTGGATCAGTTCTTCCAGTTGCTGGAACCCCAAGAATAAGCAGATAAGGATAAAAAGAACCTGACTGAATGCTTCTGTCGCCTATTAGAGGAGGCAGAAGCATTTTTTGTATCCGCAAAGTGGAGAAACCGGCACTCCATGTTGATCGGGCTATTATCCAATCTGTCCGGCCAAGTGTAAGCGTCCGGAATTGGAGCACCTGCCAGGGGTATACGGTGGACATAGCTGTACCCTGCTATTCAACGGCCAAGGTTGTACGCTTACAAACATATCACTCCTACGGGGTTTCAGAAAGCAGCATACAACATCCCATGGGAAGGAACTAAATTTCAACTATCCTATAGCCTGGTTCCGAATTTTCCAAATCAAGGCGCTCACGTTAATCATTTTAATCACAAAAAACACAGTTCAGACAAACTGTCTCCCGCAGCCGGAAGCGCGGAAAAATACCTATCCCGTAGGGGCGCCCTTTTTTTTGTTTCTTTTTGGGCGCGCAAAAAAGAAAGTAAGCGGAGAACGGGTATTCAGGAAATACAGAAAATAGAGGTGGCAAGGTTTGATTCGGTTCATCGAACTACCTTGCTTTCGGGAAGCGACAAAAAAAGCCACCCGGCGCGTGCCGGGTGGCTTTTTTGTTGGCAAAGTACCGATCAGCTTACTGAAGCTTGAAGCGTACAGGTAAGCGGAATTGAACTTTTACCGGGCGGCCGCGCTGTTTGCCGGGCGTCCACTTGATACCTTGTTGAGGCATCAGGCTTACAACCCGAACGGCTTCCTCGCCGCAGCCGGCGCCGATGTCGCGCAGGACAGAAACGTCCTTTACCACGCCATCGCGGTCAACGACAAACTGGACTACCGCGGTACCTTCTACCCCGTTTTCGCGTGCGATAACTGGATATTTAAGGTTTTTCCCGATGAATTCGAACACCTTGCGATCGGAGCATTTTTTCTTTGCATCCTTATCCGGTTCGGATTCACAGCCGGGGAAGAGCGGCATGTCTTCTACCACCATGAAGATTTCATCATCGTCATCCTTTGGTGGGGGTGGAGGGGGTGGTGGTGGGGGCGGTGGAGCGGCTTTTACCGGTTCCGGAGCCCGGACTACCTCTTCTTCGGCTTCCACGGACTGGTCAACGAAGTCGGGTTGGTCATCCTCCTCAATAAGTTCTTCAGGAACTTCCTGAATCACGGGAGGGGGTGGTGGAGGTGGTGGGGGCGGTGGTTCGGCGGTACGAGGTGGCTCCACTTCGATATCCTCTTCGATGAGGATAAAGTTGTCGGAGGCTACTACCTGTTTTTCGTACTGCGTATAACCAAACGCCAGCACCGTGAAGCCAAGCGCAATCGCGATCCCGTAGTTGAAGAACGTACCGCTGAGGCTGAATGCATCTACCTCAGGGTATTTGGTTCTTCCATCGAGCTCGATACTGTGCTTGCTCGCCTTCGCGTGCTTGGCTCCCACATCGCCTTGAGCGCTCTTCCTGTAACGGAACTTCAGATAGTTGATAACAACTATGACAGAAAGTACCATGAGAAGAGATCCCAATGCCACCTGGTTGCCGGTTAGTGCAATATCCATGCTGACAAGGTTTTACAAAAAATGAACAATTAAATAGTAAGAGCCTTTGAAACGTTAGATGCGGACAGCCTACTTTTTGGCGTATGCCTCTCAGAAATTATCCAATTAATTTCTGATAGTCGTCGGCGTGCAGGAGTTCATCCCATTCCCCGGGGTTTGAGAGTTGTATTTTGATAATCCAGCCTTCTCCGTAGGGGTCGTCGTTGACGAGGGCGGGGTTATCGTCCTGATCACCGTCGAGTTTAGGGTTGAATGCGATGACTTTTCCGGAGACGGGCATAAACAGGTCGGACGTTGTTTTGACGGCTTCCACTGCTCCGAACACCTCTCCTTTACCCAATTCATCGCCTACGGTTTCGACTTCCACATATACGATATCGCCTAATTCGCTTTGGGCGAAATCTGTGATGCCGACAACGGCTGTATTGTCTTCGCCTAAGCGAATCCACTCATGATCCTGTGTATAGCGCAGGTCAGCCGGTAATGCCATAGTTTGGTGTGCTTTAAGGTTAGAAAAAAATAGGAATGGCTTTTTAGCCGACGGCAAAATAAATCATTTTTTATTTTAAATCGGAAAAATCCCATTTTTCTTGAATCTGCATTTTTTTGCGTTGGCAGGGGGCGGGGGCGTGTATGAACGGGCGGAGGACAAGGGGACGGGAATTAATATGAAAAATCCCGTTTTCGCTGGGCGAAAACGGGATTTTTGTGCATTTCCTGGAGGCGGGAAATCAGGCTTCCTTGAGGAAGCTGCGCACCCACTCTGTGGTAACGGATTTGGGGCGTTCCAGAGGGAAGCCGAGGGCTCTTGACCAGCAAAGGGCGGACAGTACGCCAAGGGCACGGGATACGCCAAACAGTACAGTATAGTAGTTGTATTCTTTCATTCCGTAGTGGATGAGCAGGGCACCGGAGTGTGCATCCACATTAGGCCATGGGTTTTTGATTTTCCCCAGGCTTTGGAGGATAGGAGGTACTACGTCGAAGATTTTCCACACGATTTCGACGATGTCATCGGATTCGATATATTTTTTGGCAAACTCCATTTGAGCGATATAGCGGGGGTCTGGCTGGCGGAGTACAGCGTGTCCATACCCAGGCACCACTTTCCCTTCGGAGATTGTTTTGCGCACGTATTCGGCGATTTGTTCGGCGCTCGGCTTGGAGGTGCCCAGTTCGTCCACCATTTCGAAAATCCACTTGACGACTTCCTGATTGGCGAGACCATGCAGAGGACCTGCCAGTGCGTTGATGCCGGCAGCGAGTGATAAATAAGCATCGCTCAGTGTAGAGCCTACCAGGTGCGTGGTGTGGGCGGATGCATTGCCTCCTTCGTGGTCGGCGTGTATAGTCAGATACAAGCGCATTAGGGAGCGGAAATAGGAGCTTTCGAAGCCGAGCATGTGGGCAAAGTTGGCAGCCCAGTCGAGCGATGGATCAGCGGGGATATGGTTGCCGCCATGATAGGTACGACGATAGATGTATGCTGCCAATTTAGGCAGCTTCGCGATGAGGTTCATCGAATCTTCGTACGTAGCATCCCAGTATGCATCTTTACTCAACCCCTCTTCTTCATAGCGGTGTGCAAAGATACTTTCTGTTTGCAGGGCATTGATTCCAATAGTAAATTGGGTCATAGGATGGGTGGACACGGGGAGGGCGTCCAGTGTATGGAATACGTGTTCGGGAATATCGCTGCGCTGCCGCCATTGCTCAGAAACCCACTGTGCTTCTTCGCGACCCGGAATTTCACCGGTGAGCAGCAGCCAGAACAACCCCTCCGGCATCGGCTCGCGGTTTTCGGCGCCTTTGGGAAGCAGCTCCTTCAGTTGGGGAATCGAATACCCCCGGAAGCGGATTCCTTCCTGCGCATCCAGCTCGGAAGGCTCCCATACCATCATCTTGATATCCCGAGCACCTCCGTAAATCTGTCCCAAGGTTACGTCTTCTACTTTTGTGTTCCCGTGTACTTTGAGAATTTCTTTAATCTCAGCTTTGAGCTGAGTAGCTTTCTCAAAGAATTTTTGCTTTAGCGGATCCATCCTCTGATACTTTATCTGTTGAAAAATTTGATGGTGTGATATTACCAGAAAAAGCCCGTTTCTTAAAATAATCCGCGTTCTTTTTGACTGGTTTAACCCCTCGTTCTTTATTGATTAGTTGACCAAGGCCTATTTTGTTTTCTCTAAAAGCAGATTATTTCACCTGCTTCCAGCAACCTCAAACAGCCGAAGACAAACGCCAAATAAACAACAAGTCAAATTATTTTTATAGCAATTTTTAATAAAATCAAAATTTTATTTTAAACAAATACATATTTTCAGATATTTTATCTATTTATTTTCATTTCGCAAGAAAGCATTTTCAGACCTATCGTTTGGTGGTTTATATTTTTTGTATTCTATTTTTTTTACAAAATTTTATTTGGTAGCGATTTTTTACTGCGTCTGGCTGCTGCGCATCAGACATATCCATTGGCAACGTCGCGCCGGGGTACCATAATTCATTTTGACACCGTACTTTTATGCCCTACAAAAAATCAAGGAATGTATATTATCCAAGACGTGCTGGTCAGCGACGAAGTGCTGGAAAAAAAATTTCGTTGTGACCTTGCTGCCTGCAAGGGGGCTTGTTGTTGGGAAGGCGACTATGGAGCACCCCTTTCCGAAGAAGAATTGCCCATTTTGGAGCGTATCTACCCCTTGGTGCGCCCCTTTTTGACTCCTGCCGGACAGAACGTGCTGGATCGCGTGGGGGCCTGGGAATACCCCGAAGACCTGGAAGATTACGCTACCCCACTCATCGATGGCGGCCCCTGTGCCTATATCGCATACGATGCGCTGGGAATTGCACAATGCGGTATAGAACAGGCCTGGAAATCAGGCGCCATTGATTTTCAGAAGCCCGTCTCCTGCCACCTGTATCCCTTGCGCGCCCGAAAGGAACCCGCCGGATTTGAGGTACTCAACTACGAACACTGGAGTATTTGCGCCGCCGCCTGTAATGCGGGAATCCGCGATGATGTACCTGTGTATCGCTTCGTACGCGATGCACTGCTGCGGAAATACGGCGCCGATTTTTATGCAGCACTGGAAGCAGCCGCAGCCGCGGATATAGAAGAATAAAAAAAGGTCAGCAAAAGCTGACCTCAAAAAAACACCTAAAACCCTATTAACTAACCTAAATCTTTCGATCTATTGATTATTGTATCTCAATGGTACGGTAACGCTGAATGACTGATTCCGATTTTGGAATCTGTAACTTTAACACTCCCTGTGCATAAGAAGCCTCGATTCGCTCCGATTCAGTATGTTTGGGTAAACGAAAACTCTTCGAAAAGGTTGAGTAGGAATACTCCTTTCTCAAACATTTATTTTTCTCTTCTTCTGCCGATGGCTGCGCTTTGGTGGAACTCACTATAAGCTGCTCTCCTTCTACCCGTACATCAAAATCAGATCGGTCGAGACCAGGAGCAGCGATTTCCAACGTGAATGCCGCTTCGGATTCGTAGATATTCACCATGGGCTGCGCTGCAAACTGGTCATTGCCTACGAAGCCGTTTAGGCTGCGGTTGAAAAAATTTTCCACAAACTGGTCGAGGTTGCTGGCAGCAAAAGCTGAATTTATTGGTTTCATAGTATTATTTTTATAACAGTGTGTGTGATAAATTGTTGTTCAATCCTTTTGTCAAAATTCCCTGACAATCCGCTGCGTCTGGCTTCTAAAGGTTTTGTACGCCGCCCAGTACCCATATCCAAATATCGCCGCCCCAATTGGGCTATTCATGGCTAATGCAAACAAAACCTGAAAAATAACCAGCTATTAGCCTACCTGAATCCGAATAGTAGCCTTCTTGGGCAACACAACCGATAGGATACCTGCTTCATACGTCGCCTGAATACCGGCCGTATCCGCCGTGTCGGGAAGCCGGAAAGTACGGCGGAGTGTACCTGCCCCAAATTCCCTGCGCAACGTGCGCACATGCGCTACTTCTGAAGCCGGATAACGCGCTTCTACAGTGAGCACTTCGCCTTCTACCTTCAACTGAAAATCACGCTTGCTCAACCCGGGTGCTGCTATATCCAACCGCCAACCGTTCTCTTCCTCCCGCACATTGGTACCGGGGGTATATACTTCCTCCCTGCTACCCTGCACTTGCTGATTGCGTGCGTTTACTGTCGCCGATTGCTTACTTGGTACTACTACGTGAATCATGACTTTTATTTTTTTGGTTCTAATCCTTCCTATGCAAAGGGCATTCCACTACAGATTTTCAGCCAATTAGACATTGCGCTACTGTCATTTTGTCAAAATTATTGAACAACTAGTGACAAAATGACATTTCGTATTTAGAATACATCCATTCGGGTCGGATGACCCCACAGCTAAAGCATCAGGGGTACAGCAGGTGCTGGAATCGGTGTGGTCGGGAACCTGGTATTTGGAAAGCCGCCGAAGGTGGGGTATATTGCTGGCGAAAATTCGCCCCCATTCGTGCTGTCAACGAAGCCACTGCCTGGCCGAACGGCGACACTAGGCGATATTCGAGCAATCAAGCCATAAACATTGAACAATATGTCATTCGAATCTCTTTTTGACCAATTCAAAGCAAAGGTGGCCAGCATGCCTCCTATTGGAAAAACCTTAAAACTGGTAGTCGATGAGCACATCGTGTTTTTGGATTTGACGACCGACACACCGCAGATTTCCTCCGAAGACAAGGAAGCAGACTGCACCATCTCTGCCAGCATGGAAACGCTGGAGAAGCTGCGCAAAGGGGAGCTGAACCCCATGATGGCTGCGATGAGCGGAAAAATAAAAATCAAGGGCGACATGGGCGTAGCCATGAAGCTCCAGTCCCTGTTTAGCTGATACTCAGAGGGACTTAGTCCGGCCTCCATCCACCGGGATACTAGTTCCGGTGATATACGAAGCGGCGGGCGAAGCTAAAAATGCTACTGCGGCGGCGACTTCTTCCGGCCGGGCAAAACGGCCGATCGGAATCGTCGCCCGCATAGCTTCCGCCTCTGTTTCAAAGCTGGTTCCGGCTTGTTGTGCTTTGTGGTGCAGCAACGCCATCAACCGCTCCGTAGCGGTCATCCCGGGAAGCACATTGTTTATCGTAATACCATAAGGCCCCAGCTCCGAAGCCAGTGTCTTTGCCCAGCTCGCCATAGCCCCCCTGGTTGTGTTCGACACCCCCAGGTTTTCCAGCGGCGCCTTGACCGACGTAGAAATTATATTGATAATACGTCCATACCCCTCCCGTTGCATACCGGGACTGAGAAGCTGCACCAGCAGGTGACTACACAATACGTGTTGGTGGTATGCTTTTAAGAATGCTTCCGGCGTAGCGTCCAAGATAGGCCCTGCGGCCGGCCCGCCTGTGTTATTTACCAGTATATGGAACGACTTGTTTTGAATAAGCAGGTGTACGCGGCGCTGGAGCTCGACGGGGTCGTTCGAATCCGCTACCAGAAAATCGTGGTCTTGCCCGGGCGCACGGTGTAAGGTACCCAACGCTTCCTGCATCAGTTCTTCAGAACGCGCTACCAAGGTAACGTTGGCTCCCATCTGGGCAAGTGCAAAAGCAGATGCCCGGCCAATCCCTTTGCTGGCACCACATACCAGCGCATTTCGGTTTTTCAGACTGCCAAATATCATACGCTTTTTATTTTAATCCCGAGGCTGATAAAACTGGATACAAACCGGAGTAGGGCTCGTATAGCTCCATTTAAAATCCAGCCCCCCATTGGGCTGGATACGATAGGCACTCAGGTTGTCTGACTTTTGGTTGGCTGCCAGCAGCCACTGACCGTCGGGGCTAATCGCAAAGTTGCGGGGATAATCTCCCTGCGTAGAAACATGCCCATTCGGCGTTAGCTGTCCGCTGCGCGCATCCACTGTAAAACAGGCAAGGCTGTTGTGCCCCCGGTTGCTCCCGTACAAAAAGTTCCCGTCCGCACTGATATGGATATCCGCACAAAGCGACGTACCCTGAAAATCTGCAGGCAAGGTGCTCACCGATTCCAGCACGTCGAGCTGGCCGGTTTTACTATCGCGTTTCAGCCGGGTAATGGTGCTGTTCAGTTCATTGATGACATATACTATGGGGAGCTTCGGGTGGAAACATACATGGCGGGGCCCTGCTCCTGCTGCTACGGAGCAATAGGGTTGCGCTGCAGGCAATAGTTTCCCTGTCACCCGATCTATTTGGTAGATGTAAATTCGGTCGGCTCCGAGGTCGGGCACATAGAGAAAGGTCTCTTCCGGATTAAGAAACACCGAATGGGGATGCGAAGCATCCTGACGGGGGTGTGGCCCTTTAGCCTGGTGATATTGCACCGCACTCGACGGGGCTACCCCACCGTCGGGGCTCAATGGATACATAGCGATCCCCCCTCCGTAGTTGGCCACAAAGGCAAACTGATTTTGGCGATCCACTTGTACATGACAGGGGTAAAACCCATGAGTGGACTGCCGATTAATCGGTATTAAGCCTTCCGGGCTAACCCGAAAAGAGCGAATGTGCCCGGTGCTGTCGGCATCCTCCGCGCCTGTCTCTTCCACGGCATACAAGAAGCGGCCATCCGCGCTGAGGGTTACAAAGGAGGGATTGATCAGCCCACTATCGATATGCAGAGGGGCTGTTAATTTCCCGGCAGAATCTACCTGTATCCGGTATATCCCGGCAGCTCGGACACCAGAGGGCCCTGTCTGGTTGGTATATACTCCAATATACATGGAAAGCGCAGCGGGGGTCACTGCGGATACTTCCTTAGCGGGCTTACACCCAGCGAAAGCAACCAATACAAGAGCGGCGAAGACAGACAGTACAGAGCTACGAAGCATGGCATTTCAGGCATAATGAATGAAGGGATAACAGCAACAGCGTTGCTTGTGTAGTCAAGATACATTTTTTTTGCGGTCTCCCCATCCGGAGCCGTAGAAAATCCATTTTTTCGGTTTTCCACACGCCACTTTTCTGCAAAAAAGAGGATGTAGCGAGCGAACTGCTCTGTTCTGGTACAACAACGCGCGTACGGTGGCAGGTCAGGGGAGGCTTTTCAGGAGGGCTTCAAAGCGAGGGTCTCCGCGCAGGAAGTCGAGGTTGCCGTCGTTTTCAAACCAGGCTCTTTGGCGGAGGCCGGCGTGGATCGCGTCTTCGAGAGCCTGTAGTGCCGGTTCGCGGAGGCCGGCCAGCGCATAGATACACCCGGCGTTGTAGAGCAGAATAGCATCATCCGGGTTGAGGTCGAGTGCGTGCTGGAGAAACTGGAGGCTTTTGGTCGTCTGCCCTAGTGCCATGAGGCCGTTGGCGGCCAGGTAGTAGGCGCGGGGGTCTTCTGGATTGAGCTCGAGGTAGTGCTCAGCGAGGGTTATCCCGCGGTTGCGTGCTTCGGCCGCCTGCTGATGATGCCCGAGTCGTTCGTGCACTTGTCCGCAGAGCAACATCGACTGAAAATCCTCCGGTTGCACGCGGTTCGCACTTTCGAAAAGAGAAGCGGCTTTTTCTAATTTTCCCTGTAGAAACGATACCCGAGCATACCAATACCATGCGTCGAACAGTTGCGGATCCAGGCTGATAGCCTGTTCAAATGCTGATTCAGACTCCGGATAGCGCGCCTCCAAAGAAAGTGCCACCCCCACGGATACGTACCCGCGGGCGAGAAGGGGATCCAGCTCAACAGCCCGATGGCTGTTTTCTTTAGCCAGGCGCAGGTGTTCGGGAGTAGCCGCATAGAAAGAAAAGAGGTACGCATAGCCGTCGGCTAATCCGGCGTACGCCAAGGCATAGGAGGGGTCTTCTTCTACCGCCTTTTTAAACATATCCATAGAGAGGAGCACCCCCTGCCGCGTAAACTGGTTAAAAAACCGACGCCCGCGCAGGTAGTAGTCGTAGGCATAAATATTCCGGGTCTGTACCGTACGAATATCGCGGCGCTGCATTGCTCCGAGTTTGACCCGGAGCGCCGCGGTGATATTGCGGGCAATTTCATCTTGTACCGCGAATAGGTCATCGAACTTGAGGTCAAACCGACCAGACCACAGGTTGATGCCCTGCTCCGTATCGATTAGCTCAGCAGTTATGCGGAACTTATCGGCTATTTGGCGGACGGACCCATCGAGCAGGACGCTGGCATTTAGTTTTCTGCCCGTATCCCGCACACTGAGATCCTTTCCTTTCAAGGCAAACGAAGAGGCCCGGGACACGACTTGCAGTTCGGGGATTTTGCCCAGCGAAATGATGAGTTCTTCGGCAATCCCATCGCAAAGGTAGTCCTGCTCGGCGTCGCCGCTGAGATTTCGAAAAGGGAGTACGGCAATCGTGCGCAGCGGAGTGGACGTTCGGGGGGGAGGGAAGTTGCTTTCCAGACCGGGAATCATCAACTGATAGAGTGGCTCCGGATAATCAAAATCCTTCAGCATAAACTCGCCGAGAAAGACCGTGTGCAATCCTTTGGGCAACCCATCGGATACCGCCCGCTGAGCAGCCCCCGAGAGGATAGCCTGCCCGCCGTGTGCAGCATTGCAGATACGGGAAGCCCGGTGTATTTCCTGGCCGATATACCCTTCCGCGCTGGCCACCGCATCGCCGGTATGGATACCTATCCGCACTTTGATGCGCACCCCACGCACCCAGCTTTCGGCAGAGTAGGCACGCAGGATGACCATGGCAAACTCCGACGCTTGCTCCGGCGTGTCAAATACAGAAAAAAATCCATCTCCGGCAGTGTCTATGATTTTTCCCTGGTATCGGCCAATAGCCGACTGAAAAATGTTTCGATAGCGCTCCAATACGAAAGCATACCCTTCTCCAAGCAATTGTGCCAGGCGGGTAGAGCCTTCTATATCGCTGAATAAAAAGGTTTTTCTTATTCTGACAAGCGCGTTCATAGCTCAAAGGTACAGTTTCGGGAGAAGATTGAAAAGCATACCAGGCTTCAATAGGTTTTGTACATTTGAAATGGGCACCGGCTTGAAAATCTTACCCGCTTGGCGTTTCGTCCTCCCCTGCCAAATATAGGGATGCACAAAACCAATGGAAGCGAGCTATATTTAGGGCGTTCCCTATCTCTCCTTCAACTTGGAAAACTTATCTTGTGCCATAACCTCAACGTTTATCACCATGCGTATCGAATTGAGAAACCTGCTGTCTGCAGATTATTTGGGGCTACGGGAGGCTATGATTCAGGCCTATGCGGGCATAGGGGGCGACTACTGGTATATCCAGGATATCCAAAAGCTGTTGGACATTTTTCCCGAAGGACAACTCTGTGTACTCGTCGACGAGAAAGTCGTTGCGTCTGCTCTTTCTATTATCGTCGATTACCGCAAATACGGCGACAACCACACCTTCGAGGAAATTACCGGTGAATATACGTTTAGCACCCACGACCCCAATGGCGATGTGCTGTACGGCATTGAGCTGTTTGTTCATCCGGAATACAGGGGCCTCCGACTGGGGCGTCGCTTGTATGATGCCCGCAAAGAACTTTGCGAAAGCCTCAATCTACGGGCCATCATCGCAGGTGGACGTATCCCAAATTATAAAAACTACGCCGACGAGCTGACGCCGCGGGAGTACATGGAGAAAGTACGCCTAAAGGAAATCTACGATGCTACCCTTACCTTCCAGATGTCCAACGATTTTCACGTCAAAAAAATCCTGAAAAACTACCTGCGGGGCGATACGGAATCCAAGGAGTTTGCCACCTTGCTCGAGTGGAACAATATCTACTATACCGAAAAAGAACAGCTCATCAATGCACCCAAAGGGGTGGTTCGGCTTGGATTGGTACAATGGCAGATGCGTATTTTCGACAACTTCGACGCCCTGTCCGAACAAGTTGAATACTTTGTCGATGCAATCAGTGACTACAAAGCACATTTTATCCTATTCCCTGCGCTGTTTAATGCGCCCCTCATAGCGGAATACAACCACCTGGGAGAGGCTACTGCCATCCGCGAACTCACCAAGTACACCGAGCCCTTGCTGCAAAAGTTCATCCAACTGGCTATGGCGTACAACATCAATATCATCACCGGCAGTATGCCTATTGTGGAGGAAGGCCGGCTGCTCAACGTCTCCTACCTCTGTCGCCGCGATGGCACGTGGGAAAGCTGCTATAAGATACACCCTACTCCGGCGGAAGTAGCAGCATGGGGAATGGTAGGGGATCATCGGCTCAAGGTGTTTGATACCGATTCCGGAAAAATTGGAATCCTGATAGACTATGATGTTTGCTTTCCGGAACTCGGCCGATGGTATGCCAAACAGGGCGTTCAGCTACTCTTTGTGCCTTTTCTCACCGATACCCAAAACGGGTACAACCGGATTCGGCTCTGCGCTCGTTCGCGCGCCATCGAAAACGAATGCTATGTCGCTATTGCCGGTTGTGTGGGCAACTTGCCAAAGGTAAACAACATGGATATCCAGTACGCACAGTCCGCTATATTCACTCCTTCCGATTTCGCGTTTCCCACCAATGGCATCCGGGCCGAGGCTACCCCAAACACCGAAATGACTGTCATTGCAGATGTAGATCTCGAATTGCTCATGGAGCTACACGAATTCGGAAGTGTACAAATGCTAAAAGACCGCCGCAGGGACTTATACGAAGTGCGCTTTAAAAAATAGACTAGTATTAAAACTGGTTGCCATCTATTTTTTGCACGCCCGAACAAAAACGGAGTCCTTGTGATAACAAACACACGGTTTGAGTACGGTATTCCTCTTATTTGCGGCTTTATTTAAAGAAAAAATATGGAATTAGAAATTTTAGCCCGGATACAGTTTGCCTTTACGGTAGCATTCCACTACATCTATCCCCCTCTGAGTATAGGCATTGGGTTACTATTGGTTTTGTTTGAAGGGCTGCACTTGCGTACCGGAAATCCGAAATATGGGGTATTAGCGCGATTTTGGGTAAAGATATTTGCTCTAACTTTTGGTATCGGTGTAGCTACAGGCATTGTGATGGAATTTGAGTTTGGCACAAACTGGGCTACCTATTCCCGATATGTAGGGGATGTATTTGGAAGTGCACTTGCAGCAGAAGGGCTTTTTGCTTTTGCCTTGGAGAGTGGATTTTTGGGGATATTACTTTTTGGCTGGAACCGGGTTTCACCGACTGTTCATTTCATATCTGCCATAGGCGTTTTCCTGGGCTCTATGTTTTCTGCCGTCTGGATTGTAGTAGCCAATAGCTGGATGCAAACACCGGCTGGATTCCATATAGTAGGCGACGGATTGATGGCTCGGGCCGAGATAACGGATTTTTGGGCAATGGTCTTTAGCCCATCCAGCGTGGATCGCATACTACACGTCTGGATTGGTGCCTTTTTAGCTGGCGCGTTTATGGTGATTAGCGTGCATGCCTATTACTTATTGAAAGGAAGACATGTAGAGGAATCCAAAACAGCCATTAAGGTAGGGCTACTCGTGGCGGCTATTTTTTCGATGGGGCAGCTATTTACTGGCCACCGTTCGGCCGAAGTGGTAGCCCACTACCAGCCTGCCAAATTAGCTGCGCTGGAGGGTCACTTTGATAGCTTAGCCGTTGCAGATATGTACCTGGCAGGCTGGGTCGATTCCGATGCACAAATCGTGCGGGGTATCCGTATCCCGGGCGGACTTACTTTTTTATTACACCGGGATACCAAAACACCCGTACCAGGGCTGAATAGCTTTCCTTCCGATGAACGGCCGGGCGCGATCAATGGAATCTTTCAATTCTACCATGTCATGATCACCATTGGAATGCTACTCATAGGGCTCAGCTTAGTTGGGTTGTTCTTTTTATTTAATAAAAATCTCTTCGACAAAAAATGGCTCCTCCGGCTATTCGTATGGTCAGTAATCCTACCTCAAATAGCTAACCAGTCTGGCTGGTTTGCTGCTGAAATGGGCCGACAACCATGGGTAGTGTACGGGTTACTGCGAACTTCCGATGCCCTTTCAAAGGCAGTCACTGCCGGTCAAATATGGTTCTCGCTCATCATGTTTACCGCTATTTATACGATACTACTATTGCTGTTTCTATATCTGCTCAATAAAAAAATTATCCATGGGCCAACTGACCATGCAGATGAGCTCAGCCGGCCATTTCAAAAAAACATATTCTCTTAAATATTGAACAATGGAAACTTTTCTGGGTCTGGACTATCCGACACTTTGGTTTTTGGTAGTAGGGGCAGCCTTTTCTGGGTACGTTATATTAGACGGATTCGATTTGGGCGCGGGGGCATTACATTTATTCTTCAAAGACGATCAAAGCCGTCGGATAGCCCTCAATGCAGTTGGGCCGGTTTGGGATGGCAATGAGGTATGGCTTGTGATCGGCGGAGGGACCTTATTTGCCGGATTCCCAGTACTGTACGCAACCCTTTTCTCCGCTATGTATATTCCCTTCATGCTATTTCTACTGTTTATCATCCTGCGTGCTGTAGCTATCGAATTTCGAAGCAAAGAACAAATGCGCTGGTGGCGGACGCTATGGGATGTTACCTATAGTGTATCCAGTATTTTACTGTCCTTCAGCCTAGGTGTCGTGTTGGGAAATGTACTTCAGGGAATGCCCCTCGATAGCCACTACGAGTTCAAGGGCGATTGGGCTTCTTTTATCAACTTTTATTCTATTCTCACCGGACTCACCTCCCTGGCCTTAATGACTTTACATGGCGGTCTCTATCTCAGCCTGAAAACAGAAGGGCGGCTATTTGCATTAGTAGCCAACTTACTGCAAAAAGCAGTGATCGTATTTATACTGTTATTTAGTGTGCTTACGATTTACACCTTGATTTATTTCCCCCATCTTTCCGATAAGTTCAAAGAAACGGGCTTCCTGTTTATAGTGCCCTTCCTAGCCGTATTGGGAATCGCAAATATACCTAGGCTCATTGCCCGCCGTAAATTCATTTGGGCTTTTTTATTCTCCTCGTTTACCTTTGCCCTTCTGTTGATAATCGTAGCTATCGAGCTTTATCCACAGTTGCTTTTTTCGACACTAGATGCCAATAATAGCATTACGATATATAATGCAGCTTCTTCTGATAAGTCGATGGGTATCATGTTGCGATTTGCCCTATTCAGCCTTCCGCTTATTGGTGGATACACCTACTTTGTATATCGCGCCTTCTGGGGCAAGGTACGCCTTGACGAGACAAGTTATTGATACCCCCACGCTTTGGTTTGCGGTAAAGAGCCCGTGGTTCATTTTTTCGATACTGGAAACATCGAAAAAATGAACCACGGTAATATTTTGATCCACCGTAGTGAACCCCTGTTTTATTTAGGCATTATCGTAAACAGGCGGGCATCTCCATACCTTGCCGATCGAAGTAAATAGGTACCCGCGGGCAACTGCTGAACATCAATCTGGGTAGTGTTCTGTACGCGCCGAATCGGTTGTCCAATAGTATTAAAGATTTGGTAGTCCCCGATTTCACTCAGGTATAGCGTATGGCTGGCCGGATTTGGAAAACACTGCCAGCTACTGTTTTCCGGCAGGTCATTCACGTCCGTACTTATTTCACGGGTAGAAAAAATAGTTACCGTACCACTGACAGCATTTGCCGTGACGACCAACGCGGCACCATTGGGGCTATCTGTCGCCGGAATAAAGAGCATCTGGCTGATACCAAGGTCGCCAGCCAGGGAAGACTGGGCGGTTGCTGCAAAATTTCGGTTGCTGAAATAGCCTGCAAACTGTGGTTGCCTCGGATTCTGAATAGAATAAGCCATAATTCCCCCCATACTTTTGAGTCCAATCAAGGCATAGGGCACGCCATCGACCGCTGCGAATACGACCGTATTGGGCTCGGGGCCTTGGTCATCGCTGCGACTGTCTTTTCCCGACGGGCTATTATCACTGGCTGATATATTGAAGTAAGGCGACAAGCTGGGGTTGTCGCGAACAATACGCTCAAAGTCACTCCCACTGTCAAACACCAGTTGCCCAAACCCATCGCGGATCGAAAAAGAGCGGGTTCCAAAGATGTGTATCTGGTCAAAGTCGCCGTCGTTGTCGAGGTCGCCCGTCGCGTTGCTGGCGTAGAGCCGCCCTAGGCTGCTTTCCTGTTTCAACGCAGTGCTATTGGTGAATACTTGCCCGTCGAGTGCATAGGTGGGCGAACCGATACGCACTGCTTCGTTCAGTGCGGAATAGGTACGGGCGGCTCCTTCGTTGGCGGTCAGGAGGTAGGTATTTCCAGCCGACTGAAAAGCAGCAATACCTGTTGACTGGTACATTCCCAGTACCGGATGCGGATCGATGGCAATTTTAGCGTCGCGGTCGCTGGCATCGAGGCCGGAATTATCGCCGAAAGTCAGAATACCCAGGGAGATGGTATCATTGGATGCACCGGCTGCCTTTCCATACTGGTTATCGTTGAGCACGGCCAGGTTACCGTTGGGCAGCAAAGAAAGCCCTTCGGGCAGGTCGCCGTGCCGATAACCGGCGCTGGGCAGGTTGAGCACCGTGCGTTTGGCCACCGGGTGTATGTTGAGCAGGGAGAGGTCGTCGGACGTCATCATCTCGAGGGTTTTGTCGTTGGCGTTGCTGCTTTTCTCTTTAGCCGACAACGCGCTGAGGGTGGTATTGCTCAGGAGGTTAGTGGCATTGCGGATATCAATTTCATAGAGGATTTTGGAGGCACCGGGCTGGTTGGCGGCTGCCGAATCTATCTCGGTTACGAGGAAAGTACCGTTTCCGGTAAAGACCGCATCGGATATTTTATCCACCCGGCTACGCCCTTGTCCACCCGAAAAATTTCGGTTGTTCTCCAGTAAATACACATATTCGCTGACCGGCAGTCCATTAGCAGCGTTGACACCTAGGATACGTATAATATCGGACTTGTTTTCAGTACTGCTATTGGGGTTGAACAGCGGTGATTGCAGAAATGCATAGACGATATGGGAGCTCGGATCGTAGGCGATGGCTGAAAAGCCCCGTTCTGTCCAGCGTTTGCGATATACGGTGGGCAGAATTTCATCGCCGTAGGAGCCTTGTCCGAGGTCGATGATTCCAAGGGCGGAGGTTCCTTTTGGCACAAAACGGGACACCATGCGTCCATCGGGCTGAAATTTGTAGAGGGAAGGGCGGATTTCATCGCACACCCAGAAGTTGCCGTCGCGGTCGCGCACAACCCCTTCCATATCGGCGCCAAACGGATCATACGGCAGCTCTGTATAGGTCACTTTGGTAAGGGTATCTATCCAGTCCTGTACTTCGTAGGGGGAATCTTTTTTGGAATACGTAACCGGAATTTCATCGAACCCAATGACATTGGTGCGGCCGGAAATCGGTACTGCAATATTATTTTGCAGGCGGGTAAAATAAATCTGGGTATCCAGCACAACACGGGCGGTACGCGTGTGGTAGCTCAGTCGTACGAGGCGATTCTGGAAGTCGGGAAGCAGGAATGGTCTAAGTTCGACGAATGTTTGTTCATTCCCTGCTCCAAATGCACGGCTGATAGGAACCTGGGGCGCTATTGGTCCTCTATCGGTGAGGGTATAAAAAACATATACGGAGTCGGACGACGCCGGCTGATCGAAGTACAATCCGGAAAAACCTCCCAGATGGATGGCCGGCAGGCTGTCTTTATAAACCGGAGTGCCTAGTTTGGGCAACTCAGACGGCAGTAAGAGGCTCTCTGCTACCGAAGCCCCTCCCTTCCGAAAATCCTTTAGCCCCAGCGGATAGACATCCGTAATTCGGGCATCGCTGATATTCAGCGTGGCCATCGCGTTGTTCTCCGGCAGGGTAATCCAGGCCATCGTACCTTCTGCATTCAGCGCAATCCATTCGGGTTCCAGCTCCTGCGACAGGGTAGAACCATTGGCCAACAGCCGAATTCCTTTTTGCTGCAATTCGGCTGCCCGGCTATTAAAAGCGGTGAATCCAAGGGTCTGTACCTGTCCTTTTTCAAGGTCGATCAGGCTCACCGAGCCTTCCGGGTCAATGCTGTAATCATCTGCGGGCAGCCCTTCATTGGCTACGAGCAGCTTTTTTCCATCTGGAGTAAACGCTGCCATTTTGGGTGCAACGCCTACTGTATATTGAGCCAGCAGCTTGCCTGCCGTATCGAACAGGCCAACTTTACCAGGTGCTGTACTTGGAAAGGCTACGACAGAAGCCGCAATTTTTCCATTCGAGCAGGTGATGTGCGTGATGCGGTCGCCCAGTGATGCCAGACTGAACGAATCCAGCAATACCGGAAGCTCCGGTTTCCGAATATCCAGGATTCCAATTTGGGAAGATTGAACGTTGGAAAAAAAGAGGCGTTTGGACACCGGGTCGAAGGCCACCGATTCTGCTCCCTCCAAATTAAAAAGACCCGTGTGGTGTGTAGAAACAGGGATTAGTCGAAGCGGTTGGTTTTGGGAAATGACGGGATGGATAATTCCAAAAAAGAAGTAGAAGCAAGTCCCGAAATACAGGATTGTTTTTTTCATGCGTTGCATTTTTTAATCGCCGGCAAAATACGGAAGCGCGGGGAATCGAACGGACTAAATACTATAAAACTTACATAGTACCGCATAGCTTAACGGGTTATTCATAGAGGATACCCTGTATTTGAATGTGATTATCGCAAAACGCAACCCTATATGCCCCCTTCATTCGCAGCATCTATCCGTGCCCCCGGATTGTCTTGCAACAAAAACCGCTGGATAGGATTTATATTGTAAGCGGAAGAGCAGGGCAGGCCAAAACGTTGCTTCTGACTATCTGCATACATTCCATTTTTTATTTGTGTAAACCGCATCGGGGTTTTTGAGAAATAAAGTGTACTTTCAGCCAGTTGGCTATTCCTCAGAGGCAAGTTTATACGCAGCATTAAATAAAAGGTATCGTTGGCCTGCTGCCACGCTGTATCGGTCGTTCTGTTCGAATGAATGTAGTATGGAAATTAGGGCTTAACCTGTTCCAGCACTGATACCTTGCACTTTATTTCTTTAGACTTGGAATACAAAAAACACCATGAGAATATGTGTTCATATAGTACTTTCCGCGCTGTTGCTAGCGGGGTGTGCTGAAAAAGGAAAGAAGCCGGAACAAGGGGGCGCAGCGCTTACCGTTGCTATTGCAGCGAATGTGCAGTTTGCCATGGAGGAAATAAAAGCCGCTTTTGAGCAGCAAAGTGGGATGCACATAGACTTAATCAGCGGCTCTTCCGGCAAGCTGAGCACCCAAATCCGGCAAGGGGCACCTTACCACGTTTTTGTGGCAGCCGATACGAAATATCCGGATTCACTGGTACAATCGGGCGACGCAGTAGCTTCACCGCGCGTGTATGCGTTTGGCACCCTGGTACTATGGACGATGCAGCCGACATTGGATTTAGCGTCGGGGATGGCTGTACTGGAGCAGGAAGGCATCAAAAAAATCGCCTTGGCCAATCCGATGACAGCACCGTATGGGGAGGAAGCCATCCAGGTGCTTACGCGCGCCGGGCAGCTCGATGCCGTACAACACAAGCTGGTATATGGCGAGAGCATCGGGCAGGCGAGCCAGTACATCCTTTCGGGTGCCTGTGAACTGGGGTTCACTGCCAAATCCGTCGTATTGGCTCCGGAGATGCAAGGGAAAGGCCAGTGGATGGAAGTGGACGCTGATCTATATGAACCGATTGCCCAGGCGGCGGTGATTACTACCTACGGGCAAAAGAACCAGCCAACGGGAAGCCGGGCATTCTTTGATTTTCTGTTTTCGCCGAAAGCACAGGCTATTTTCAGTCGCTACGGATACCGACTGCCCTAAAGCGAACTATTGTAATTGCAGATGGAGACTGTTTTCTGGCAAACGATGGGGCTTACGTTCCGCCTGGCGGCCATCACCACGGGCTTTTTGGTGCTGATTGGGATTCCTCTGGCCTATTTTTTGGCTCACACCAGGAGCCGCTTTAAGCCCTTGTTGGAGACCTTGGTAAATATGCCGTTGGTACTGCCTCCTACTGTAATAGGCTTTTATATGCTGTTGGCTTTTAGCCCCCAGCATCTATTTGGTGCCTGGCTGGAATCGCACTTTGATATCCGGCTGGTATTCACCTTTGGAGGGCTGGTGCTGGGTTCCATCATTTACAGCTTGCCTTTTATGGTTCAACCGGTACAATCCGGGTTTGAGCACCTGCCTCCTGATTTGGCAGCTGCCAGCTATACGCTGGGCAAATCGACCTGGGAGACCGTTTTTAGGGTTCTCCTCCCCAATATCAAGCCTGCATTGTTGAGTGGAATCGTGCTTTCTTTTGCGCACACCGTTGGAGAGTTTGGGGTAGTTCTTATTATTGGAGGCAATATTCCGGGGCTTACCCGAGTAGCTTCTATTGCGATATATGACGAAGTAGAGGCGCTGAATTACGGATTGGCGGGCAAGTATGCCCTTACCCTTGCCGCCTTTGCATTTGGTATCCTCTTTGCGGTCTATGCCTTAAACCGGCGATACAAAAACCGGCTTCACCTATGATGCAGGTACGCGTTGTTCATCCCATGCACCTATCGTCGGGCGCAGGTGTACTCGACCTAGAGTTCCAGGTCGAACAAGGGGAATTACTGGTCATTACCGGGCCATCCGGTGCGGGAAAAACAACCTTACTTCGGATGTTGGCAGGGTTGCAACGTCCCCAGCGAGGTGTTATCCAATTTGGCGGGCATCTCTGGTCTGATTCTTCCCGGCGCATCCACCTTCCTCCGCAGGAGCGGAGGATAGGTATGGTGTTTCAGCACTACGCCTTATTTCCCAATATGAATGTCCTGCAAAATCTCCGGTATGGCCTGGTCCGAAAACAGCCCGAAGGGGTATTAGATGAATTGATTGACATAGCGGAGCTGGAGGAGCTGTTGCTTCGATACCCCCACCAGCTATCCGGAGGCCAGCAGCAACGGGTGGCACTCGCCCGGGCACTCGTGCGCAAACCCGACCTGCTGCTGCTCGACGAGCCGCTGTCGGCGCTGGATTATGAGCTGCGCAATCGCTTACAGGAGTATATACTCCGCGTGCATCAGCACTACCACCTGACCACCATCTTAGTAAGCCATGACTATCAGGAAATCATGCGGATGGGACAACGGGTGCTGCGTCTGGAAGCAGGTAAAGTCGTGTACGATGGCGCAGCAGCCAGTCTGCCCGGCGTACTACACCCCGACCTGGTATTCGTTCGCATGGAAAAGCGAGGTAGCCAATCGATAGCCATCTTCTCCTGTGGTGGGATGGAATACCCCGTAGTTATCCCTTCCGAAAAGCCCTGAAACGAGCTGTACAGCACGAAAAAGGTATTTGCTGTTTTTCACTGCCAACCGCCCGCTTTATCTCTTCTCGCTTTGGCCAGCAGGTAATTATACCACGCATTCAGCACATTGCGCTCTGCCTCCCGGAGGGTGTATTCGGCGTTTATGAGTTCGGCGTAACGGAGTTTTCCTTCGGCGTAGCGGGTGCGTTCGAGGGTGAAAAGTTGTTTGCTCGCGCGGAGGTTGGCCTGTGCGTTGGACCACTGCAAGGTCGCCTGGCGAATAGCCTGGTCGGCGGTAGTCAGCTCGTAGGCGATGGCTTCCGACTGCTGTTCCAGATTCCGGCGGGCGATTTCCCACTGCACTTGTGCAATTTCTTCATTTTGCCGGCGCAGGTGCCCGTCGAAAAGCACCACCTTGGCCTGTAGGCCTACATAGGTGAGGGGAAACCAGTTTTGCCATACACTAAGATTGTTACTCAGGTGCTGTAAAGCCGTCGAGCCATACAAATCGACACTGGGCTTGTACCCCTGTGCGGTCTGTGCGCGCTGAAGTTCGGCCAGTTCAACCCGCTGGCTAAGTGTCAGCAACTCCGGACGGTGGAGTTCGGTTTGTTGAATTGGCGTAGCGGGAACATCCGGAGTCTGCGCACCCACCACCCAGAAAGCTTGTCCGGCCGGTAGTCCAATCAGGTAAGCCAAGGTTTGCCGGCTAGATTCCCATTGCGTTTGTGCCAGTTCGACCGCCGAAAGGGCATTGGATAGGTCCAGTTCGCTGCGCAACAGGTCAGCGGGGAGTGCGGTGCCGGCAGAAGCCAGCGTTTGGGTGATAGCCAGAAGCTCTCGGGCACGGGTCGCTTTTTCATCTGCCAGTCGCCGTTGTTGCTCTTGGATACATACCTCGTACCATGCTTCGGCAATTTGGAGACGGACTTGCTGCTGCTGGGATTCCAGCGTACTGCTTTCGATATCTCGCTGAAGAGCGGCAATTTTTCGGTCGTTGGGGAGCTGCGGATCCAGGAGTGGATAGCGTGCGTCGATGGCCGCGTTCAAAGTGAACACGGTACCAAAACGCACGCGAAGGTCTTCGCCTTCCTGTCCTGGGCTGCTAAACACATTACCTGGGATAATAGTGGTAGGGAGGATGAGGTTGCTGCGCAGGTCAGAGCCTGCCTGTACGACTGGAGCGCGGCGGGCATTCAGCCGGGCAGCTTCCAGCTCAGATTGTCGAATGCGGAGTTGCTGGCTACGCAATGCCAGGTTGTGCGACAAGCCTCTGTTCAGTGCTTCGTCGAGTGAAAGGCGCAAGGTATCCTGGCCGCTCAGCGGCAGAGGAGCAGCGGCAGACAAAGAGAGCAGTACGACAAGCAGGAGGTGGACTTTTTTCATGTGCCGATTATTTATTTGGCTAATTCTTTCCGTACCCTGCTCAGGCTTTCCGGCGTAATGCCGAGATAAGATGCAATCATCCATTGAGGTACCCGCTGCATGATATTGGGATAGATTTTAATAAATTCAAGGTAGCGTTCTTTTGCCGAAGCGCCTATGAGTAAATGAATGCGGTGGTAGAGCTGTTTGATATGGTTTTGAAGGATATGTTCGTGAAAAGTATTGAATTCGTGGCTGATTTCTGATGCTTTCCGAATAAAGTCGTGGTTTAGGAGAACCGCCACGGTGTCTTCATACGCATCGATGAAGTATTCAGAAGGGTCGCCGCTGCACCGATTATTCCGATCGGTCAGCCACCAGTTTTCAGGAGCGAATTGCAGTATGTGTTCTTTCCCGTTTTGGTCGAGGGCAAATAAACGGAGCAGTCCTTTTTCCACAAAAAAAATATGCTGGCCGACTCCTCCTTTCGACAGGATTACCTGCCCGTGTGTATATTTTTTCACAAAGAAAAACGGGCGCAACTGTTCGAAATCAGTTGCTTGTATCTGAGCTTTCTCGGCCAGGTATTTTTGAAAATTATCGGAATCGGATTGCATACACGAACTTTTTGGTTCTCATTAGACAGCGCGGCTGATCGTCGGTGAAGCCTCCCGGAGCAAGCCAGCCACCTTCGCAGTTCCATTTATACCGCACCATCCACGAGCAATTTTAAACGTAGCTGCGGGCATTTGGTTTTAAAATCCGAAGCAGAATTCTTCCCTGGTACTGAAGCCTTTTCATTAGCCTGTATCCGTACAAAAAGGATTGTTCGCGCCTACGCGTACGATCGGCGCAGCACGCCGATTTCCAGGCTCCATCGTTCTTACCATACATCAATGTACACTCTTTTGAGCGTCCCTATTTTTGCAGCATATAACGACCAATTATCCAATAGCTATGAATAACACCATACTACACCGAGCCGACACCCGGGGCGATGCCAACCACGGATGGCTTCACAGTAAGCACACGTTTAGCTTTGCCGGTTATCGCAACCCGGAACGAATGCACTTCGGTGCCCTACGGGTGTTGAATGACGACATCGTAGCGCCCGGAATGGGCTTTGGAACACATCCGCACGACAACATGGAAATCATTTCGATTCCGCTGGAAGGAGACCTCGAACACAAAGACAGCATGGGAAATGTGGCGGTTATTCGGGAAGGAGAAGTACAGGTGATGAGTGCCGGAACTGGTATTGCGCACAGCGAATACAACAAAAACAATGACAAGCCCGTCAAATTCCTACAAATATGGTTATTCCCCAGAGAGCGCAATGTAACACCCCGATACGACCAGATTTCCATCCGCAATCTGGAGACGAAAAACCAATTTTATCAGGTACTCTCACCCAACCCGGAAGACCAGGGCGTATGGATTCATCAGGATGCCTGGTTTCATATAGGCCAGTTTGACCAACACGCCACCACGACCTACCAGCTGAAAAAAGAAGGGAATGGTATGTACTTTTTCATATTGGAAGGGAAGGTAGAGGTTGCCGGACAATCGTTAGGCGACCGGGACGGCTTTGGTATCTGGGATACGAATCTGGTCGCACTACACGCTCAAACCGACAGCCGCGTACTCCTCATGGAAGTACCTATGACATGGTAAAATATTCACTATTCAAACACAAATAAATATGGCAACTTCTAAATGGGGCATAGATCCCACGCATTCCGAAATTGGATTCAAGGTAAAACACATGATGTTTACGAATGTATCCGGCAAGTTCGACACCTTTGAGGCAAGTGCAGAAATAGAGGGAGATGATTTTTCTCAGGCTACCTTCTCCTTTTCAGCGGATGCTGCGTCCATCAACACTGGCAATGCAGACCGCGACAATCACCTCAGAAGTGCCGATTTTTTCAACGTCGAACAATTCCCTACCCTACATTTTAAATCGACATCCGTTCAAAAAACAGCCGATAACGAGTTCAAGCTGAATGGCGACTTAACCTTGCACGGCATATCAAAGCCCGTGGTACTGGATGTTGAATACGGCGGCACCATGCAAGACCCGTGGGGGAATACCAAGGCAGGCTTCACCCTTTCCGGCAAAATCAACCGAAAAGACTGGGGATTAAACTGGAATGCGGCGCTTGAAGCGGGTGGGGTTCTTGTCAGCGAGGAAGTCCGTCTCAGTATGGATGTACAAATGGTAAAGCAATAGTCCGGGTCAGTAAGCGCACCCGATTAAATCCGGAAAATAGCGGAGGGCTCCAGCCCTGCAATACGCCGGATAGCAAATGAGCTTCCGGTGAATGCGATGAATAACGTAATGACAAAAAATCCGATTTCCATCCACAACGGATAATCGAATATGGTACCGGCCTGGGCGATGCCATTGCGGAAGCCGATTACTAAGGCAAACCCAATGGCAAAGCCCAGCACGGAGACCAAAAGAGCCTGGGTGAGGATAAGCCGCCGGATATACCCGTTGGTAGCGCCAATGGCTTTCAACGCGCCATAATCTCGGATTCGGTCAATAGCCGCCGAGTAGAGGGTGAGGCCAATGATGACAAACCCGGTAATAAGGGCAAACACTATAAGGGTTCCGACAGAGAACCCGATACCACTGGACTTGAGCACTTCGCCCACCGTACTGGCGCTGAGGTCTTCTCCTTTCCAGGCGCGCAGTCCTTTCAGCCGGGTATTAATATGGTAAATAACCTGCTCCCGGGGGACACCGGGTTTCCATTGCAACAAGAAGGCACTGGCTTTATCATTGGGGATATTGCCCAGAAACCGAGCCCGTTCGAGGGTAGTGAATACATAGGTGCCTCCAAAAGCGGTTACACCCCGGGTATTGCCGGCTACAAATACCTGTTTTCCATTGATTTCAAAATAATCACCAATAGCCGCGTTCCCGAGCGCATCTCTGTCGAAGTAATCGGTGAACACCGCGCCTTCTTTGAGCAGATCGTTGGGACTACCCGATTCGATATTCCAGGGACCTCCTGCCCAATTGGGATATTGGCTTCCGAGGAGGAGGATACCGGCTGTTTTGCCGTTGGCAAACCGAGCGGTACCGCCTGCCAGTACCAGGGGGTTGACGGATTGGACCCCCGGAATACTCGCCAGTTCACGTGCTTTGCGCATATCCAGCGCCGACAGCGAATTGACGTTGGTCGCTTTATCGTCCACCACCCAGATATACTGTTGGTTGTTGCGGGAAAGCGAACTCATAGCGTTGGTGAGGAAAATAAAAATCCCCGCCTGCTGACCGATCAAAAAAACAGAGAGGATTACCCCGGACATGGCGCCAATCGACTTGGCTTTGTCGTACAACAGGAAACGAAGGGCTGTTTTGAACATAGCAATGGCGTCTTAGCGAGGATCCAATACGATAACACATTCTACCCGACTACCAATCAGCACGCGGCTACTTTGCTCGAGTTCCACGCGCACCTCGCGCACCCTCCGGTCTTCGAGATTATCGGCCCGATCGGAGAAGAGCGATTTTTTTTGCAGGTATGGGCTTACAAACACCACCTTGCCCCGGCTGAGCACGTCCTGACTTCCTTGAGGCCGGATATACGCGGCCATTCCATCTTGTACGCGCAAGGCATACAGTTCATCTACTTCCGTGACAGCCATATAGGGGCCGCTGGCGGCGAATGCGCCTAACACCGCCCCTGTTTGGAGATAGTTGCCGGGTTTAATATCGCAGGAAAGAAAGGTGCCTGATTGGGGTGCGCGGAGTGTTTTTTTATCGAGCTGGGTCTGTGCCAGTTGCAGCGCAGTACGCAGTTCTTCGAGCAGCGCCTGTTGCTGAGCGAGGACAGCCTGTTGGGCGGACACTTGTTTTTCCAGGTCTTCAGCCAGGAAACGGGCATCGTCGGCTGCTTGCCGCGTACCGGCATTGCCTTCCAGCAAGCGGTTTTCCCGTTGGAGGTTATTGCGGGCTGCGGCCAGTTTGCTTTGCAGCGAACCGAGGCTGGCGCGGGCAGCATCAATACTCGCCTCCTGGGTGCGTACTTTGCGCTGTGCCTGCTGCACCTGCACTTTTTCGAGCTGATTGTCCAGTTCGACCAGTGGCTGACCGGACTCAACCACCTGGTTCTCCTGGAAGCGTACCGTTCGAATATACCCGGCGGTTTCGGCCTGGAGTGCATTGATTTTTCCCGGTGGCTCGATACGGGCTATACCTACCACCTCCGACACGGCGAACGCGGTATCGATGGGAGCACCCGTTTCTGTTTTTGGAGGCGTTCCGGCATCCGTGGGTTGGTCTTTGTTGCAAGACAGGAGAGCGGCGGAGAATATCCCGCACCAAAAGAAGCTAAGGCGTATATTCATAGTTGTGGTGGGTAAATCAATCAAAGGTAGTAGCTTCTTTTACGAAGCCGTTATTTACATGGATAATGCGGTGGGCATACTGCTCCAGCCGCGGGTCATGCGTCACTACGCACACGGCTTTCCCTTCGTCGGCGAGCATGCGCAGTTCTTCCATGACCACGTCGATGGAGTTTTTGTCCAGGGCGGCGGTTGGTTCATCGCAGAGTACCAGTCGGGGGTTGGTCACCAATGCCCGGGCGATGGCGATGCGCTGTTGCTGCCCACCGGAAAGCTGCTTTGGAAGCTGCCGGCGGTGACCTTCCATACCGACCATTTTCAGTGCGTCATCCGTGCGGCGACGTGCTTCCCGATCCGAAACCCCCATCAGCCGCAAGGGCATACGCACATTGTCTTCGGCTGATAAAGGAGCTAACAAATTAAAACTCTGAAATACGAAGCCGATGGAATGGAGTCGAAGACGAGCCAACTCCCGCTCCTTCAGCAGGTTTATTTCCTGTCCATCCACCCACAGACGGCCGCTACTGGGATACAGTACACAACCGAGCAAGGAAAGAAGGGTAGTTTTACCCGAACCAGAAGGACCAATGATAAGCAACAACTCGCCTTCGCGTATTTCCAGGGTAGTAGGCTGCAACGCGATGATTTCTTCGTCGCCGACCCGATATTTTTTGCTCACCCCTTCCAGCCTTGCAATCATGAGAAACGCTTTATACAGGGAACTTAAAAAACAGAAAAAGGTTACAAAAAAATGACCGTTTTGGAGGTGGTGTAAAAAAGAAAGTTTCTCACATAGAGGCGAATAACGTTCTTTCCAGACCGTGTTTACGACTTGTTCGAACGTTTTGACATACCGTGTCCCCCCTTTCTTTTATAGGATAGGTTTGGGAGCCCCCCTCTTACCGATACTGCGATTTCAGACAGGGTTTCCAAGCGCTCGGTAGCTATCGCTCCTGTTTATCGTCGTATTGGAAGGGATGATAGGGTAGTGCTTTCCCGCGGATACGCCATACGACAACGCCATGCGGTACTACCTCCTGTTGGATAGTTTCGCCGAACACAGCCGAGGGCGCGAAATCCCCTGTCCACAAATCTTCCCAGGTATATCCGGCGGCGGCGTTGATTCCCAACGTCTCCAGGCGCACGGAAAGCAGCTGTGCTGTATCGCTGCGATTGAGGAGCGCAACGACTACCTCTCCGGATTGGGTCGATACAAGCGGTCGAGCCCATACCTCTCCATCGCCGTAATCTACCAGTCGGCGAGCTGGATAAACAAAGGTACTTTGGTTGATATCCAGCAATGCTTTATTGCGGATAATAGACAAGGTTTGGGGAGATACCTGGCGGAGGTCGTTGCCCAGAAGTAATGGAGATTGTAGGATACACCAGAAAGTAAAATGCGTTTTATCCTCTTCGAACGTCATACCGCGTCCTACCTGCAGCATATCCATATCGTTGTAATGACCCGGAGAAGCATATTTCCATAGCCCTGCGTTGAGATCCAGGATGCGGAGAACAGAAGCAAAATCGTTGGCGATATCGCCGGAGATCCGCCAGGAATCAGCTATCTGTGTGACCCAGGACCCGGGAAAACGCCAACGGCATACATTGAAGCGGACATCGGGGCGGAGCTGTCTGGCCAGACGACCGATGTATGTATAACGGGTCTGTTCATCCAATCCGAGCCACTCGCCACCGCACCAGTCCACTTTGAGGAAATCGAAGTTCCACGCTACAAGCAGGCGATGCAAATCCTGTGCCTCGTGGCCAAACAATCCCATACCGGTTCCGATCGTGTCCTGATCCCAATACGAAGCACAGGTATTGATACCGGCGTCTGTATAAATCCCCGCTTTAAGCCTACGGGAATGGATATAGTCCGATAGCGCTTTCATCCCGTGAGGAAAGCGGGTAGGATGGGGCAGAATCTGCCCTTGGGTATTCCGCCCTCCGAAATACCCATCGTCGATGTTGATAAAGGTATAGCCCAGGGTATCGAGTCCCAGTTTAAGGAGTGCGTCCACCTGAGCACGTATCAGGTTTTCATCGATTTGGGTGCGAAAATGATTCCAGCTCGACCAGCCCATGACAGGTGGAGGAGCTGAAGGGATGGCGGGTGGGGGTGGCACGAGGGCGCAGGATGCCGTAAAGAAAAGGAAGGTCAGGAAGGCAAGTAGGTATCGCATAGCGGGTAATTTTCCGGTGAGTGCTTGGAAATTGCACGGGTCGGAAATTTACAACATCGGATTCCCCCATACGCTTATCCGCGCATATTTTTATAAGGCAAGTAATGATAGTACTTGGGCATGCTGTCGATTCTAAGGTGTAACCAATGAACCCCCCATCCGGAAGTGCTGACCCAAATAGGTTGGTCGCTAATACATGTTTTAATTTCCTCCCCAACTTTTTGCCAGAACACATTGATTTGTTGGAGGGGGGCGTTGTTTAAAAATTGAGATATATGGCTATAATTCAAGGCATTATTCAATGAAACGGGCACCACTAAACGCGCGTCCTGATTTAGATTGAAAAACGAAGTGACGTACTCGCCCCGCTTAAAATATTTTCTAAAAGCAGCATTATTGGCGGTAAGGGTAGATAGTACCGGAGCGTTCACAAGAACGAACTCAAAGATGTCATTCAGAGTATGGCTGTTCAAAGGCTTGACCTCAAAGAAGAAGGAAGCGTAAGCACTGGACTTAAGCACCTCGGTAAGAAATTCCCGAAATCCTTCTGAGTCACCTATCAGCGAAAGGACTTCGGCATTGGTCAAAGGCGAGTCGGAATACAAAAACCTATATTTAGACACTCCCTTTTCTACTTCGTGCAGTGTATAATGCCACATAGGGATTAAGCTTGATAGATGGAAATTAGGAGCGATGACTCTAATTAAAGCACAGGTACAAACATACCTGGTTCTCTACGAAAGTTCCAAACCTGTTTTTGCTAATCTAAACAGCTTTGATTCTGGAGTTCCCTTTACGGACTTTTCAACTCAAGGTGACCCGTTTAACGTGAGCCTCCGATTACCCAGGAGGAATTACAGATTGCCGACCTGTTTAAGGCGATAGTGCCGATGTGGCAGGATTCCGGCTACTGGGTAAATGTATATTGTTTTTTCAGATGTTTTCCTTACCTTCAATATAAAACCATTACCAACATGTACACCCGCACCCTTCTTTTAGCCTTTCTATTTATGAGCCAACTGCTGTATGCCCAAACCGAGGGCCGGGAGATTCCGCTGTATCCAGCTATCGTACCCAATTCCTATGCACTGCCTTCCGGTGAACAGACCGACCAACGACCGGTAGGCGGGCGTTTTATTATGGGCACCTCCATACCTACCCTCACTATTTTCAGGCCTGCTCAGCCCAACGGGCAGGCGGTGGTTATTTGTCCGGGTGGAGGATACCGAGGAGTGGCCTTTGACAAAGAAGGTCTCCTCGTCGCACAGGAACTCATACGCGAAGGCATTACGGCATTTGTATTAAAATACCGGACGCCTTCTGATAAATACCAAGTGGACAAATCCCTGGCGCCCCTGCAAGATGCCCAACAAGCCATCCGATTTGTGCGCCAACACGCGGCAGAATACCAAGTACACCCCAGAAAAGTGGGTATCATGGGATTTTCTGCCGGTGGGCACCTCGCGGCATCGGCAGGCACCCGGTTTCACAAATCGGCTGACTCAAACAACACCGACACGACTTCCCTGCGGCCAGATTTTCTCGTACTGATTTATCCCGTCATCAGCTTTTCAGATGCGTTGGTGCACGCCGGATCCCGCACTGCCCTGCTCGGCGAACACCCAACAGAAGCCGATATACTGCGCTGCTCTGCGGAGAAGCAAGTAGGCTCGGATACGCCCCCTGCCTTTCTCGTGCATGCAGCCGACGACAAAACGGTGCCTGTAGGTAACAGCCTCGCCTTCTACAAAGCCTGTACCGACCAAGGTATTTTATCGGAAATGCACCTCTACCCCGCTGGTGGTCATGGGTTCGGACTATTCAACACCACTACGCCCGACAAATGGATGGAGCGACTAAAAAACTGGATGACTACGCTTAAATAAATAAAAACTACCATGTTTCCGGAATCATCCAATGAGCTACCCCGACGGGATTTTTTTAAAAAAATGGGAATCCTGGGCGCTGCCGCTACTTTTCCTTTTTCCACGGGAAGATGGCCGTTGCCCGCAGAACCGCCCGTCTCAGATTTTGCCCGCCAGCTGGAACCAGTTGGTCGCATACTCGAGGAAGAAGGCTACTATGTATGGTGTAACTCCCCTATTTTTGATCCGGAGGGGAAGGTACACGTCTTTTACTCCCGCTGGCCGGAGCGATATGGGATGAGTGGCTGGATACATCAAAGTGAAATTGCACATGCGATAGCGGACTCCCCTGAGTCCGGGTTTGTACACCAACGGGTCGTGCTGGCTCCCAGACCTGGTTTTTTCGATGCAACCACCTGTCACAACCCCTCCATACACCTACAAGATGGGGTGTACTATTTATTTTACATGGGCAACTCCAATGGAAAAACCAACACCAAACGCATTGGGCTTGCTACGGCTACCTCACTCTATGGCCCTTGGACACGCCGAGACACGCCCCTACTGGATGCGGGTTTGGACGGCGCATGGGATGATCATTGTACCACGAATCCAGCATATTTACGACATCCTTCCGGTGCTTCCTGGCTTTATTACAAATCCTGGAATACCGCAGAATATGAACAGGCGGTTGGTCAGAAAATAAGAGGCAACCGCAAATATGGCCTTGCCACCGCTTTACAGCCCGATGGGCTCTACTCCAAAATCGAAGCGAACCCCGTTATTGACTTTTCCAGATTAGGTGCTAACCAACAACTGGAGGATGCGTTTGTGTGGTATGAAAAAAATAAGTTTCGCCTCATTGCCCGCGACATGGGATTCTATGACCACTCACTGGGCCTGTATTTCGAGTCTGCGGATGGCATACAATGGCCCCAGCCCACTATAGCCTACTACGGCCTGAATCACTATGTACAAGAGCCCCCGGCACCCAAGCACCTTACCCGCTATGGCAGACTGGAAAGACCCCAATTACTCCTTAAAAAGGATCGGCCAGTCTATCTTTTTGGAGCCAGTCAGGGAGGTGCTTACATGACATCCAGCGCATTCCTGTTCAAAATCCGAAAAACGCCAAAAGGGTAAAAAAATTATTGTTTATAATTTTTAAAAAACTATAAATCAATATATTGATTCAATAACCTTTAAATTTTTGCATTATTGAATCGTACTTTTAAGGTGTCAAAATGACTTGTTTTAGCAATAAAAAAGCACGTCTTTTGCCAAATGGCTAAACCAAGAAACAAACCCCACGACATCTTTATTAAAGCCCTTCTATCTGATTTGGGAAGAGCCAAGGATTTCCTTGCATACCTATTGCCTAATTCGGTTGTCAAACAGCTCGATTTTAGCAGTATCGAACCGGAAGACCGTATTCAGATTGTAGCCAGTTTTTCGGAGCAGTACATCGATGCCTTATTTAGAATTCGCCTGCGACGAAAAAATGAGGTGGTACACTTGTTATTGGAACACAAAAGCTATCCGGATAAGCGGGTTGCCAGTCAGCTATTTCACTACATTCATACCGCTTATCTCTCCCAGATAGACGCGGGTATCCCCTTACAACCTGTTTTTGCCCTACTTTTCTATCATGGCAAAAAGAAGTGGAAGTTCCACCCACCGACAGAATCTATATCTGTCAAATCAAAGCATTTAAAACAGGCACTCCCAAGATTCTATATCTGGTATTCCGACCTATCGGCTGTACCAATCAAAGATATCCTACACCTGCCCACTGGCTGGCTGCGTGCCGCATTAATGGTACTCCGGTTTAGCCATTACCCCAAAGAACTCATCAAACGGTTTGAACAGATTTTCAAAAATATTGCTGCCCTGGAAGAAGGGAACTTTTTTCAGGTATTAGGAATTTATTATCTTCAGATTACACCACTCAGTCGGCAGGAATTCATGCGTATGGTAGAAGGACTCCTCGACCGGACAAAAAAAGAATTTATGACTATCTACGATGCTATCCTCGAAGAAGGTATCCAGCAAGGCTTAGAACAAGGCTTAGAACAAGGCTTAGAACAAGCTCATAAGGAGACTATCCTGAAGGGGATTCAAAACAACATTCCTGTTTCCATGCTCTGTACCCTAACGGGCTATAGCGAAGCTATGGTTACTGCCATTATTCAGCAAGCAACCACCGACCAGCCAAATAAGCCATAGAACACCCTATTAACTTAGTCATTTAAAAACCACCCGATACAGCCAAGTTAATACTGCGTAGCTATTTATTCCCCTGCTCAGCAATCAGCCTATTCCACTGCCGGCGAGCCACCCGAAATACCGTGCCATGCCTAACTCCCGCAGGGAATACGACGTCCTCTGAAATATCTTCCCAATGGTGGAGATCCCGAGAACGCAATGCTCCCATTTGATGGTCCCGATATTTATCAAAATATACCACCCAATCTTTTCCTACCCGACAGGCAGTGGGACCTTCTGCCCAATAACTACCCGTAATAGGCCCCCGCGGCGCTGCAAACGGCCCGTGCATGGAAGCCGCCTCAATCACCCATAGGTTTTTTTCGGGCACCGGATAGCGGGTTTCGTTTTTTACCAAAAATACCCACCCTTTAGGCGTGGACAATACCGTCGCATCAATCACATTATATCCACCATCATACAGTAGCCTGGTAGGACTGAACGTCCGGAAATCAGCCGTGGTCGTATAATAAACACGATGATTATAATTACTCTCTGCTGTGCTATCCGTCTCCATAAACCGTCCACTAATTGTTGTGGACCAAAATAAGTAATAGCACTGTTCCTCTTTTACGTACACTACTTCCGGTGCCCAACAGTTGCGCGCATTGGGCTCGTACTCCATAACAGGAAGGTATTGTTGTGTGCTCCAGTGTATTAAATCGTCCGAACTGGCGTATCCAATTCCCCGCTCATTCCAGCCAACCGTCCATACCAGGTGAAACCGTTTATCCGGTCCCTGGATAATACAAGGGTCGCGCATGAGCTTTTCCCTGCCCAACTCCGGACGGAGATAGGATTTTCCATCCTGGAGCGCTGTCCAGCGATACCCGTCCGGGCTATACGCCAGGTGCAATCCATCCTGCCCATTGTCGGTAAAGTAAGAAAACAAGTAAGGGGCCTGGCTCAGCGCCGTACCACCGGCCATGAGCAGCAACAGCAATAGCAGTATTCTCATCAGGGTTTCATCTTGTATATTTCAGCGCCCGCCATGAGGAAGGCACCTAATCCAAAATCTTCAAAATCAGGTATTTTATCATAACTCAATGGCTGACCTTCCTTAGGCTCTTTACCCGTACTCTGTACCCAACCCAAAAAGCCATTGGGATGCAGGGCATCTTGTACCATCGCATGCCACGCTTTTAAAGCCAACGGCTGGTAGGTTTTAGCTGGCAGCACCCCATGGTTCACACCCCATGCCATCCCATAAGCAAACATTGCCGTACCGGAAGTCTCCTTGCCGCCGTAGTGGTTGGGGTCGTGTAGGCTCACATTCCAGAAGCCATCCGGACGCTGTACCTTAGCCAGGGCAGCTGCCATTTGCCTGAAATCATGCAGGTACTCTTTGTAATGTGGGTCTTTTTTAGGAATGCGCTCCATGACCCTCGCCAACGCTACAAAGACCCAGCCATTTCCACGCGACCAGTAGGCATCCTCTCCATTTGGCTCCGTGTAAGGGGGATCGAAATCGCCGTCGCGCCACCACAGCCCATCCGCTGGGTTGAATAAACCATGCGCACCGTGCTTCGTCTTGGTGAAATGATACATCTCGTACATGCGGTCGAGATAGGCTTGGTCATGGTAAATACTATACAACTGGGCAAATAAGGGCATCCCCATTTGAATAGCATCAACCCAGCTCCAATCGTCCACTTTAGGTGTACGCATCATGCTATCGACCGATGCCTTGATATACTGAATACGCTCAGGCTGTCGATCCATGAGGTAGAGCTCGATATATGCCTGCCCCGCACATTGATTGTCGGCATTCCGCGTGTACGTATCTCCATCGCGTAGGTTCCATTGGTGAAAATCGGCCCAACGGATGGCATAATCAAGGTATTCCGGGCGCGGATTGATTTGATAAAGACTCAACAAGCCTTCGTAGTAGAAAGCGCGTGTCCAAATATTACTCGCCCGTTCTTTGTTGGTAATGATAGTTTTGCCTACATCCGGCCACTTTTGCATGAAATAGGCATTGGCTGTATGTAGCTTTTCGAGTATAACCGGCCCCGGCATGGCCGTTTGTGTACTAGCTATTAAAGGAAAAAGCAACGAAAACAGCACAATAGCATGCCCTGATAAACGGGTTCGAATAGTCATCATCTTAAAGATTTAGGTAGTAAAAGATTAAGGCATTTTCTGTAGCCCTTCCCAGCGAATATTCCATTTTCCGTCATGAGGAAATCCGGGTGCATTCTCCGGGCTACTTCCATCCCAGCCCGCGGCCATCATGGCTACCGCGCTGAGCAACCCACCGTTGCCAGGCAGGTAAATACGCAGGCGCTGATCTTGATAGTTATGTCCGTTGACGAGATACGTGTTTTTTTGTGTATCCAATAGCAAAGCGTCAATTGCTTTATCGGCCAAACCAAGCCGGGCAGCACACATAGCCAGCATCGGATAATCCCACCCCCAGGTACTCTCCCATTGCCAATCCGACAGGATATCCTGAAAGGTAGCTTCCATCTGTGCAGGCTGTACCATACCAGCCCCCGGCAACACCCCATAAGCTCCCGTGATCACTGGATGATCCCGGCGATACTCCGGATTAGTGTAAGCAGCTATCGCTCCAGCCGCAGGCAGATAGCGCCCGTCCCTTTCCGGCAACGGTGCCAGGTGCCTGGCTACCGCTTCCCATCGGGGCTTGGGCTTCATACCCAGCCGCTGCCGCCAGGCCATAGCCACCTCAAGGGCGTACTTCCAGTACACGAGCTCGAAAGGAGGATCATTGGTCTGTGCCGCCGGAAAAATCTCCTGGGCAGGAATCAGCGGAGCACAGAGGTGGTAATACCCGTCTGTCGAATCCAACTGCGCAAAATCAGCCATGAAATCCGCTGTTTTAAATACTACCTCCCTATAACGAGCCAGCGTTTCCCGCGAAGGCCGGGCACGGTAGAGCAACTCAGCAAAATAAATAGGGTGCGGCTGCTGCCATATCAAAAATTCACCAACACTGGAAGGACTGGATACCCCCTCCGGACCCGACATCTTCTGCCAACGTACTCCGTCAAACCCCTGGCTTCGCGCTTTACGCCGCGCCTCCGGCAACACCTCCGAATACCAGGGCATACTTTTCTCCAAAAGCGTCGGCCGGTTCCACAGCGCAAAATGTACCCCATGCCACCAATGCATCTCCAAGTGGAACTTGCCATACCAGCTATTGAACGTAAGCCCCGTCTCCTGGGGCGGTAAGGATCCGGCACACTGAACTTTAGTTAGGTATTGCGACAACACCACCCGGCGCTCCAGCTCCTTCGCACGTGCATCCGTACATTCCGAGAAATCGATGGCTCCGCCCGACTTCCAAAAATGCTCCCAACCCGATACACTGCTCGCCTCCGTTTCACTAAAATTTAGAAAACCCCCGGCACCATGCCCCTGCTCAAACTTCGCAGAACACGCTATAACGTCCGTACCTGCCGCCGGCGAAAGCACCCACTCATGCGGTTTTTCTATGGCCAATGAAGCCCGCCCCTCCCACTGTACCCCCACCTGATAGCGCGTCTGATCGAGTGTACGGCGAATCACCGCCCGACTACCCGACCATTGCACCAACTCGCTGAAGTGCTTTTCCGGCTGGCTCCAATCATATCCCGGACACACATGGCAATCCTTGCCATACGGAAAGCGGAAGGTCACTTTCAAACGACCGGACGCCAACAGGGGTGAGGTGATACGGAAAGCCAACCCGTCTTGCTCCTGATGACCATAAAGGGATACTTCTACGCGCGTACCATCCAATAAATAGGTAGTGCGCAGAGCACCCGTCCATAAATCCAGTTCCTGATGCCACTCCCTCAAGTCCTCTATACTGGCCATAGTCCCATCCGCGTGCAGAAGCCGCAATCCGATAAGCCCCAGCGAAAGCCGATGTGGATTAGCCCTCAGGTAATTGGACGCATCGGCTTTTCGGCCTTCTTTGTGCTGAACCGCTATCGGAATACGCCGATTATTACAGGTGGCATACGATTGCCAGACTTCCTTACTATCAAATTTTTCAGGATTGGGGAATCGATGCCAACCCCACTGCGATTGCGTACCTATAGATACACCGCGCTCATATTCCTCCGGAAAGGTCTGCAATCCAGAGGCATCGACCGTAAAAGCGAACTCGCCGTTGCCCACGGTCAGACTACCCAGGGTATCCGGTCGATTCAATATCACCCGATGCCGCGACACCAGGGCTCTCCGATCAATTTTTTCTCCGGAAAAACCCTGAGCCGAAATCAAATACGAGATACCTATCAGACTCACCAATAATATCGACTTCTTATTAACCCACATATACAAGCTATTTAGCTACCAATACGCTCTAGCATAGCGCTCCATACCATGCCAAAGAAGGCTGTCTTGCGCCGACAACGGAGAGAAACAACCACTCCGCAATAATAAAAAAACAAGCATTCCACGCCACATGACTTCTGGTTATTCCATCGGAGTAAGCGTCACCGGACCGAGCAGACCCGAAGGAAAAGGCTTCCAGGCAGCCGCCGTAAATAAGCCGTCGGCTCCTCTGTTTACGGCATCGTGCGCCGGAAAATTAGTATTGTAGAATTTCTTCCACGCAACGCCTTTCCGATCCATAGCAGCGATTCGGTTGGCCATTCGGTTAGAGACTTCTATTTCGAGTAAGTTGTCCGGCTGGAGTAGGTTGTCGGGCAGCAGAACTGCGTATCTTGGCCCTACCAGTGTAGCCACTTCTTTACCGTTCAATCGAACCCGCGCGCTTTCCGCTACGCGCCCCAGATCGAGTTTCCAGGCACCTGCATCCATCGCCGGACGGGCAAACGCTACCGTATAACGGGCGGTACCGGCAAACACCTGTGCAGCGGTATCCGCCAGCTCTGTCCATGATACGGGTTCCTGTACGTTCGTAGCTGCCGGCAGTACCGGCCCACCTTCCAGAAATCGAAGGTTCCAGGTTCCCTGAATTGGTATGGCCGCACCTTTCGGTACCTGGTATGTCCAGGCGGGTCCCAAATCACTATCTGCCCCTTTCAGAAGGAGCGTTGCCCCTTGGAGAAGCTGGAGGTGTACTTCTGTCTGACCATTTGCCAACCGACGGGTTTCTGCGCGTCCGGTACGGCCCTGCATTGGATCAAAAAAAACAAAAGATGGGTGTACACTGGCCACCGGCACCCGGATATCCAGATCTTTTCCACTCCAGTTGGCGATGAAGTAACAGGTGTTGCCATCTATTGTACGACGATTAAACCAAAGGCCATAATCCGCCATGACTTCTCTGCGCACATTGGCCACTTTTAGGAGCTGGTCGAGGTCATCGCCTATATGAAAATAGCCGGCGTCTGCGCGTACGGCACGGAATTGCTGTTCCCTGGACTCCAGGTTGGCAAGCCCCGGCACGCGCTGAGGCAGCGCCCCCTTAAACAGCACGTGCACTCCACTCCGAGCCAGTCCATGGAGCTGCTCTAATACTTCCAGTGGCATATACGTGCAGGAAGGTATCAATATAGCGCGGTAGGTACGCCCGCCGGTAATCAACTTTCCATCGCGGGCGGTAAGTTTCAGAATCTGATTATCCGAAATGAAGTCAAACGTATAGCCGTTGGCCTGCAAGGAATCTGCTACCTCTTTGACGCTTAGGTGATCCATTCCCTTTTCCCCGCCATCGAAATGTTGAAGCAACTCTTTTCCCGGAAACGCGTACGCATCGAAAATGGGAAAATAGAGTAATACGTCGTTGTCGGGAGTACCGGATTGAAGCAGGGACTGGGTACGCGTCAGATACCCGTTGAGGGTGGCCCAGTCGGTCCAGAGCGGATTGCGGGGGTTCGCATGAATCGCCGCATAGAACAGACGCCCCGGCCAGGGTTCGCCCGGAGGAGAATAGCTGGTACCGTGATACAGTACATGGTTGACCCCACCCGAAAAATAGCGATCCATATTTTGTTTTACATCTGCGAGCGTGGACAGGAAATGGTCGTTCAGCCAGGTGGCGGCTTCACAGGATGCCAGGCTTTTACCCGATACATTTGCAGCCGAACTGGCGAATTTAATTTTGATAATATCGGTACCTTCCGTCTCGGGGATATCCGATGCGGCGTAAAGGTCGAGGATATTGGCCGGGGAGCCGTGCCCCTGATTGCGGACTATCTTGCCTTGGGATTTTGCCCACGTGCTCCAGTCGGCGGTGAAGGTCTCCAAAAGCAGCTCTGCGACCGTCTGGCGGTAATCACTCAGCACGCGGATGTGCCGGTCTGACTGGTCATTGCTAAATAAAGCGGGCAGATGCTGCCGGAGGTCGTATCCGCGATGTTGTGCAAAGGCAGTGAAAAATGCGGGTGTCCAGTTGGCTTGCCCCATCGCATCGTCCACTTCATAGCTATCGTTGAAAAAGGCGCGCAGACCTGATAAGTCTTTTCCCTGGAACGCCTTTTCGAAAGGAGTCAGATAATGTTGAATAGCAGCATGGGAGAAATGATCAATCACATTGCCCTCCCCTCCAGGCGCTGCACGTTCTACCATTTTTCCGTGATTACCTTCAAAGACAGCATATAAAGTCCAGGTACCTTTGGGTGCACTCCAGTTGAGGCGGCCTTCCGCATCCACTTTGCTCGTCAAGTCCAGCACCTGGCTGTCGGCACTGTACGCCATCAGTGTTTGCAGCTTCATCGAACGGGGGTAACGGATTTGGTCAATGGCCATAGCCTGAAGGTTCTGATTGGCCGATATCGGATAGGCTACATCGCTCGCTTGAGGGCGGCGGTTTTGGGATATCCAGGCAGGGATGCCCGGTAGCTCCGGGTGTTGCTGCGCATATTTTTGATAGGTGGGGTTAGGTACTACCCGAATCAGGGGATTTTGCGACAGGGCTACCCGTTGCTTCAGGCGTTCACCGGTGCGCAGGGTATAGGTAGTGTACGACATATATTTGCTGGCATCCTCCTCAGATACCCAAGGCCCTCCAAAAGGCCAGCCGGTACCGGTGGCCATATCTACGCCCAGCCCGAGGCGAGAAGCTTCGGATAGCGTAAACTCCAGCATTTCCACCCAGCGAGGCGATAAAAAGTCGATAAAATTAGCCTCATCTCCTATTGTTCCAAAGATGGGGGTCAGTTCTACCCCACCTAATCCTGCTTTCTGAAAAGCTTCCAGCTCGGCGCGGATACCTTCCCTCGTGACGCTGCTGCCATGCCACCACCAGCGGGTCCAGGGGCGGGTCTGGCTCTGAATAGTAGGCCAGGCTTGTGGATGTACCGATTGGGCCAAGGTGCTGCCGGCCATAAAGAACAAACAGACGGTGCCGGCAGTGAGAAAGGTCTTTTTCATGTAGAGGTATTTGTTGGTTTTACCTGCTGTATTTTTCTACCCGATAATCGTACAGGCAGCCCACAGCGGCATAGTAGGATATGGCGAATGTTGTATTAGGGTGTTAAATAAAAAGCGAGGATTCGGCTATATTTCGACAGCATACACCTGGCTTTTCCCTTCAAAATTGGCTCGAAAAACAATCCATTTTCCATCGGGGGAGAAATGCACGTTGGGTTCCAGCCGATAGTCGTGGTGTTTCATATTGACCAGCCGTTCGGACCGTAAGCGGTCTTTTTGAGGATGAAAAAGATAAATCCACATTCCATCCTGTGCTTTGGCGACCTGAGTCGGGTTACCCCCATCGCCACAAAATAGCTTTTGATTGGGCGAAATATTGAAATGGATAGACCACTCATCCCGCGTCATCTGGTAGCGCGTCTTTTTTTCATCCGAAAGGCGATAGCCGGCGAGATAGAAGGTTTCACCGCGGGGAATCTGAAGGTCGTACCAAATAGTTTTCCCATCCCAACTCCAAAACTCATGGCCTGCAATTTCTCGATTCACCGACCGGGTATGAATTTTTTTTACTTCCTTCGTTCGGACGTCTATATTCCAAATCCTATCTACCAGATGCCAGGGCCCTTCATGGCAAAACATCAGGTTATACGGGTTTGTCGTAGAAAATTGGATGTGCCCCAACCAGGTTTGTTCGCTGTGAATTTTTTCCAGCTTTCCCGTTTCGATGTTTATTGTAAACAGGGTATGCAGGAACCTGCCTTCGAAGATACGGTCGAAATAATCACTTTTTGCCGGGTACTTTTGGTACACAGAATCTTTACCCGGCTCTGCCCACGCACCAGCGAGGAGCGTCTCCTCGGCGTTCAGCGTGGATATATGGCCTTTGAAATCGTCCGGAAATACATAAACCAAGCGGGTGCTGTGCTTGTCTATATGCGCTGCAAATACGCTATCTCCTACCTGAAAAAAGACTTCTCTGCGTTTCACTCCCACGATTTCACCGGATTTCCTGGATAGCTGCTGTGTGATAGCCGCACTTTCCTGGGTTTGTAGGTTCAATGAAAAAAGCTGGGTGCCGGAATCGGATGCACCGTAATAGACCATAAGGTCATTTTTACCGTCCGGTGTTTTGACAAACGGATTGTTGTGAAAATAAAAGCTTTCATTGGGACCCTCCGAGTGGGTCAGTCGGCGAATGCGATGCCCCGTATCCTTGTCAATCCATTCAGCCGGCATAGGAGATTGCGAGCCCGTTTCCAGCACGGGAATTTGCGCATAGACACTCCCCACACAAACACACCATCCAAAAACAACCAACAGGATACGCATAGCTATTATTTTTTAGTTAAACAGTCATTTTATTCAGTGGTGTACCTAACGCTTACCAGCGGTAGAATCCGGCCAGCTATCGGAGCGGAAAGGTCCTGCCGGTATTCCGCTTTCATTACTGAGATTCGGGCTATCCGGGTTGTTATTGAAGGCATAGCGAACAGCCACCGGGTTCGTTATCCCGTCTGCCCAGACTTCGATTTTATCAGGGGCTACTATCCGTGCCTGTGCCCATACAAACTGCTTGTCGGCACCCGCAATAGCAAAAGTTCGCAACCCCTGGCTGTCGATTGTTCGCAACCCCTGACCTACTTCGCGGAATGACACGACTATCTTATTCTCCTGGATAGTTATGGTATCGAACACTGGCCCGGAGGCAGGTATAGGCTGCTTATATACGCTCGCCATCGCCCATTGCCAGATTCGTTTTCCCACCGTGCGTTTATTCGTAGGATGGATATCCGCTGCTTCTCCGACATCTATCGTCACGATGAGGCCGGTATGAGGTATCTGCCGGCTAGTTTTGCGTTGGGCATCTCGGATATGACTCCAGGCCTCATCCACCGGATGGGGGGATGCCGTTCGAAAATTGGGAAGCTGCACAATCGCAAAGGGGAAATCGCCCTGATTCCAGCGGGCGCGCCAGGCTTCAATCATCGTAGGCAGCAGTATTTCGTATTGCTCTGCCCGCTCTTCGTTCGACTCGCCCTGGTACCACAGCGCACCGCGAATAGCATAGGGAATAATGGGAGCTACCATGTTGTTGAAGATGGAAGCAGCGATGCGGTAATCGCGGAGGGCATCCGGCACTTTAGGTGCTGCCGGAGGACGTGTACCGGCAGCTTTGGCAGCCTCTGCCGCTATTTTCCAGGCTGCCACATCCCGATCATAAGCGGCCTGCACCGCCGGACGTTCTGCCTCCCATATTTTTTCCCGTTCAATACAAGGTCTCAGTGCTGGATTGGCAGCCAGGTATTCTACCGGAGTCCATGCTTCTGCCTGCGAACCGCCGTAGGAGGAATTGATCAACCCGACCGGAATATGTAGGGAGCGGTATAGTTCCAGCCCGAAAAAGAAGCCAATACCTGAAAAACTGCGCACTGCTTCCGGCGTACAAGGCTGCCAGGCAGCCAACGCACCCGGTGTACGTTTGAAAGCGACCTCCCGACTGACATTAAATAGGCGAATATCGGGGTAGTTGGCTGCTGCGATTGCTTCCAATCCGCCGGCCGATTGCTCCAGGGTCCACTGCATATTAGATTGGCCGCTGCAAAACCACACTTCGCCGACCAGGATATCTTTTAGCTCAATGCGGTTAGAGGCACTGACTACCAGGGTAGCCGCTTTATTATTGGCTTCAAACGGCCCCAGCCATACGTTCCAGTTGCCCTTTCCATCTGCTACGGCAGCCTGGGTTTGTCCACCAAACGAGACCTGCACCCGTTCGCCAGGTGCAGCCGCGCCCCAAACGGGGATTGGCTGCTGGCGTTGCAACACCATGTGGTCGCTAAACACATCCGGGAGTATTACGGCGGCACGGGAGCCTATCGGAACCAGCAGAAAGGCGATTAGACAAACGTAGATAAAAGCGCGCATACTGAACATTTTAGTGGTTAGGATGAAAGCAGGCGGGATACCTGAATCTACTCGGCTACTTGAGATGAAACACCTCCTTCAGCGGGGTAGCGATGGGTGCATTGTCTGGATGCGTGTCCATGATATCCGCCATATAGGCCCACCATTTTTTCACCACAGGATGTTGGGGTAAGTCGGCATCCGTGGCATCATCGCGGAGTTTCTGAACGGCGAATAAGGTCAGCGTTTCTTCATCGAGAAAAATAGAATAATCGGATATACCGGATGCGGAGAGCAGGGCTTCCAGTTCAGGCCAGATTTCGTCGTGGCGTTTTTTGTATTCTGCCTCGAAACCTGGTTTTAGCTTCATTTTAAAGGCGTTGCGTTTCATGGGCTATTTAATTGATCAGAAGATGTAGGGGCTGGCTATTATTGTTGGAGCTATGTATGTGCAAGAGATGTTGTTCCTGGTCAAAAGACCATCCCTTGGTTTCGGTTATAGCGACACCGTTGATTTTCACAGACGAAGGCTTTTCCCAGAGATGGACGCGGAAGCTATACGTGCGGGGAGCCACCTGGAATTTTCCTTTTGGCGTATCGACGTGTAGGGTAATCTGTTCTTTATTCTGCTGGCAGGAAATGGACGTGGTGGCAAATACTCCTTGTTGGTACGCGGTAGATTTACCATCGTCTTCGTAGAGGGAAAAAGATGAATTGCCTTCCGGGAACACTTCAACGAGCAGGTTATCTATCGGTTTTTCACCGACATACTGCATAGGCTCTTGTTGGGGGATGATAGCGCCTCCTTTGACCAGGATGGGAATCTGGTCGAGGGGGGTGAGCACCTGAAGATAGCGTTTGCCTTCGTATCGCTGGCCGGTATAATAATCGAACCAGATACCTTCCGGGAGATATACTTCCCGTGTTTGAGCCCCTTTGGTGGTGACGGGGCACACCATCAGTGATTCACCGAGCAGGTATTGATCGGCAATAGAATAGACGTTCTCATCAGTCTGATAATGGAGAACCAGTGCCCGCATCATCGGCATACCCGTTTGATTCATTTGATAGGAGTGGCTATACAGGTATGGGATGAGCTGGTATCGGAACAGCGTATATTTTTTAAAAATTTCGAGCGCCTGGGGACCATAATTCCAAGGTTCTTTATAACCGGGGTGATCCATACCGAAGAGGTGTGCGACGGGGCTGAGAAGGCCAAACTGCGTCCAGCGAATATAGAGTTCAGGGTCTGCATCGTGTTCGAACCCGCCCATGCAGTGTGCCCAGTTGCCTACACCCGACATACCAATATTGATACCTGCTTTGATAACCGGAGCGAAATACTGCCACTCGCTGGGCCAGTCGCCCGCGAAAATAAATGGATAGCGCTGGATACCGGCATACCCTTCGCGGGTATGGTTCATACCGCGGATACCATTGAACGCGCTGAATTTTTCATACGGAGCTTTTGCATAGGCGATAGGAAAGATATTGTGCAGTTTCTCTGCCTCCAGTCCGGTTGGACCCACTTTATCGCTTTCATTCGCTAAGGATCCAAAAGCGCTCCCTTCGTCTGTTTTTACAAAACGGGCACCCTGACTGGCGACATGCATAACCCCGTTTTTCCACCACCAGTCCACAGCGGCCTGATCGAAGAAGTTGACGAACTCCCCAGGATTAGCACCTTCTTGGTAGGTATATCCCAGCTTACGAGCCTGATCGAGTAAGGTCAAGGTTGTTCCATTATCAAAACGAGGGCGGATATGTACCCCTGCGAGGTTGATATGCATCGCATAGAGGCTGTCGAACATCGCCCGAGGGTTGGTAAACGTTTCACGCCACTCGAAGGAGGTAGCGCCTTTCCCCCCGTTTTTTCCGAAGATTCGCCAGGTGGAATCGAGGTGCAGAATATCTATAGGAATACCTGATTGGCGGAACTGGCGTACCAAGTTTACCACATATTCCCCGGATGTTTTTTCTTCATGCCCCCAGGTACCTCCGCTGTAGGTACCAACATGCAACCCCAGGGCAAATTGGGGCATCAGCGGAGCCTTTCCCGTGAGGGTGGTATAGTGGTCGAGGATAGACGAAAAGCTCGGGCCATAGAGGATATAGTAGTCCAGTTCACCATGTTTGGCTTTAAACGTATAGGCAGTGCTTTG
>Ga0172367_10000569_pt1 | contig 57013 bp, 39 predicted proteins | sample Lak10m_FD_114542 | JGI IMG/M metagenome (GOLD analysis project Ga0172367, IMG submission 114542) | Freshwater microbial communities from Kabuno Bay, South-Kivu, Congo - kab_022012_10m | ecosystem: Environmental > Aquatic > Freshwater > Lake | place: Democratic Republic of the Congo: South-Kivu... | reverse complement strand
GAGGCGGTGGGCGTCGCAGTTGATGACGCACTTCACGCCCCGGCTCCGCGCGTAGTGCCAGAGCCGCCAGTCGAGGTCGAAGCGCCACGGGCTGGCGTTCAGCTCAATCCAGGTGCCGGTCGCCGCGCACGCGTCAATCACCGCCTGCTGGTTCACGGGATACGGGTTGCGCTCCAGCAGCAGGCGGCCGGTGAGGTGGCCGAGCATGTGGACGTGCGGGTTCTCCGCCGCGCGGAGGAGGCGCTTGGTGTTGTCCGCCTCGTCGCTGCCCGCGACGTGCAGGCTGGCCACGACCACGTCCAGCTCGGCGAGCAGGTCGTCCGGGAAGTCGAGCTTGTCCTTGAGGATGTCCACCTCGGTGCCCGTGAGCAGGCGGAAGTCCGTGCCGGAGTCGTCGAGCTTCTTGTTCACTTCCGCGACGGCCTTGAGCTGGTCGCGAAGGCGTTCGGGGGCAAGGCCGTTGGCCTGGTAGCTCGCGCGGGAGTGGTCGGTGATGGCCCAGTAGCTGAGGCCCAGTTCCTCAGCGTGCGCGGCGATTTGCTCCAGCGTCTCGTGGCCATCGCTCCAGTTGGAGTGGTTGTGCAGCGAACCACGGAGGTCGGTCCATTCGAGCAGGCGCGGGAGCTTGCCGGCCTCAGCGGCGGCGAACTCGCCGTGGTCCTCGCGCAGTTCCGGCTCCACGTAGGCGAGGTCCAGTTCGCGGAAGATGTCCGCCTCAGTGTGGCACGGCAGGCGAAGCGCGGGGTCGCGGGTTTCCTCCTTGGAGCGGAAGAGGCCGTATTCGTTGAGACGCAATCCGCGCGCGATGGCCCGCTGGCGCATGACGATGTTGTGTTCCTTGCTGCCGGTGAAGTAGGCGAGCGCGAAGGGATACTCGGCATCGCTGACCACGCGCAGGTCCGCCTGGATGCCGCCCTCGACAATCACGCTGGCCTTGGTGTCGCCCTTGGCGCTGACGCTGAGGACGCCCGGCTGCGTGACGAAATACTCGATGACCTCGGCGGGCGCGCGCGAGGAGACGAGGAAGTCAATGTCGCCGATGGTTTCCTTCCAGCGGCGCAAACTGCCGGCGGTGCTGCACCGCGTGACGTCGGGATGCTGGCGGAGGCTTTCGAGAATGGGCTGCGCGACGGCAAGGGCCTTGTGCAGGTGATGCTTGCTGGCGAACTGGCGCTTGAACGCGATGCCTTCGAGAATCTTCGCCTGCGTCTTCTCGCCGAAGCCTTCGATGACCGCGACCTTGCCGGCCTTGCAGGCGGCTTCGAGCGCCTCGATGGTGTCCACGCCGAGTTCGTCGTGGAGCTTCTTGACCTTCTTCGGCCCGAGGCTGGGGATGCCGAGCATCTCGACGAGGCCGGGCGCGACGGAGGCTTTCAGGTCGTCGTAGTAAGGCAGGTTCCCGGTGGTGACGAGCTTGGTGATTTTGTCCACGAGCGCGTCGCCGAAGCCCTTGATTTCGCCGAGGCGGTTTTCGGCGACGATTTTCTCCAGCGGCTCGGCGAGGCCTTCGAGCGTGCGCGCGGCGTTGTGGTAGGCGCGGGTCTTGAAGGGGTTCTCGCCCTTGAGTTCCAGCAGCGTGCCAATCTCGGTGAGCACGGCGGCGACCTGTTCTTTGTCCATGCGCGGAAAGTAAGGCCGGCGGTGGAAAGTCCAAAGTCCAAAGTCGGCAGCCAAGAGTGGGGCGCATCTTGCTGCCCCGGAGCGCGGGTCTGCGACCCGCAGCAAATTCCCTCGGTCGCGGCTGTCCGAGCCGGTCAGCGGGCTGGGTGGTCGGAAGCTGCTGCGGGTCGCAGACCCGCGCTCCGCCGGCTTCGGGGCAGGGCGCGAATGCGCCCGCCGGGGTGCTTTCTGAATATGGGCGCGTGGCTTTGACTCATGGCCGGCGGGCGATGGGCGGCTAGGGTAGGCGCAACCAAACCAAGCCCATGCAAGTTGACTCAACCCAGTCCACGCGGCGATCAGCCCGCGCCGCGTTCACCCTCATCGAACTCCTCGTGGTCATCGCCATCATCGCGATCCTGGCGGGGATGCTGCTGCCGGCGCTGGCGAAGGCGAAGGGCAAGGCCAAGGCCACGCAGTGTCTGAGCAACACGCGGCAGATGGCCATGTGCCTGCCGATGTATACCGGGGATTACAACGGGAAGTATCCGGGCTGCATCAAGCTGCCGGAGTTTTATTTTGTGTGGCCGTGGCGGATTCTCCCCTACATGTCCGGGAACAAGCAGGCGTTTTGGTGCTCATCGCTTCCGGCGAACGCGAAGTGGGACATCACGGCCAACCCAACCGTGCAGCCGGCCGCCACCGTCTATGAGATCCGGGCGGGTGGCGCAGGCGTGGGCACGCGCTTCAGCTATGGTTACAACGACTGGGGCACCCGGCCGGTGACGGCCGCCAACCCCGGCAGCGGCCTGGGCGGGGATGTCAACTCGGTGACCCGCCTGGAACTGCATGAGAACGCCGTCGTCAAGCCCTCCGACATGATCGCCATCGCGGAAAGCGTTGCGGAGACCACGTTCGACGGCAGCATTGATCCGCGCACTCCGCGCGAGTGGCCGTCGCGCCGGCACAATGGCCGCACCATGACGATCTTTGCGGACGGCCATGCGGACAGTCCGTTGCGGAAGGATTTGGTCAACCCGAACGACAACGCCTGGCGGGCACGCTGGAACAATGACAACAATCCTGATCTTCCGACCACCTGGACCGGTGACAACGGCGGGCCAGGGCCGGGCATGACCATCGCCGAGGATCCCATTTTCTGAACGCTCCCTTCCCATGACCAGATTTTGCGCCTTCGCACTTGCCACGCTTTTCGCCGTCAGCGCAACTGCCTGCCGGAAGCGGCCCCAAGCCAACGCTCCGTCGTCGGAAGCGTCCAAGGCAGTGACCGCCCCCGTGGTCAATTCCGCCGCCACGCCGCAACGCAACGCCGAGGAAATCCTGGGTGCCATGAACGAGGCGTTGCGAAACTACCTGGCTGAAAAGGGCAGGCTGCCATCCAGCATTGACGAGCTTTACGTCGCCCACGCCTCGTCGCAGCTCCAGCCGCCGCCCGGCAAACGCTTCGTCCTCAATCCGGCGTTGATGGGGGTCGAATATCGCTGAGTTGGGCGGACTTCAACATTGCCCCGGCGCGGCGCGGTTCCTACCATCGCCGCCCTTATGGCCGAATCCGCCTCCATCACCTTCCTCCGCGCCGAAGGGCGCCGGGCCGACCAGCTCCGCCCCGTGCGCTTCCAGAACCACATCGCGCCGCACGCCGCCGGCTCGACGCTCGTCGAGTGGGGCAGCACGCGCGTCATCTGCGGCGTGACCATCGAGGAGTCCGTCCCGCGCTGGATGAAGGAGCAGGGCGTCACCGGCGGCTGGATCACGGCCGAATACTCCATGCTCCCCTACTCCACGCTGACGCGGAAGCCGCGCGACAGCAGCAAGGGCAAGGTGGACGGCCGGTCGGTCGAGATTCAGCGGCTCATCGGCCGCGCGATGCGCTCGGCACTCGACCTCGAAAAGCTCGGCGCGCGCACCATCTGCGTGGACTGCGACGTGCTCCAGGCCGACGGCGGCACGCGCACGGCGGCCATCACCGGCGCGTTCGTCGCGCTGCGGCTCGCGCTGAAGAAGCTCATTGCGGAAGGCAAGCTCACCGCCGACCCCATCGCCAACTCAGTCGCCGCCGTCAGCGTGGGCATCGTCAACGGCATCCCCTTGCTCGACCTCTGCTACACCGAGGACGCCGCCGCGCAGGTGGACATGAACCTCGTGATGACCGGCTCCGGCGAGTTCATCGAGCTGCAAGGCACTGGCGAGGAAAGCACCTTCAGCAACGACCAGCTCGCGGCGATGCTGACGCTCGGGCGCGTGGGCATCCGGGAGCTGCTTGCTCTGCAAGAGGCCGCTGTGAAATAGCGCGAGCGAGGGAATGGGGCATAGCGAATAAGCGATAGGGCCTACTTCGCAGCCCCATTACCCATCACCTATCTCCCATTCCCTTCAATGAGTTCCCCCACTCACACCAGGCTGTTTTTGTTGCGCCACGGTGAGGTCGAGACGCGCTACCACCGCATCTTCGGCGGACGGATTGACATGGAGCTGTCGCCGCGCGGGCACGAGCAGGCGAAGGCGCTGGCGGACCACCTCGCCGACACGCACTTCAACGCGATTTACGTAAGCCCCATGAAGCGCGCGCAGCAGACGCTCGCGCCGCTGGCGGCGCAGAAGGGCATGACGGCCACCACGCTCGCGGGCCTGCGCGAGGTGGATTTCGGCGATTGGACCGGCTTGAGCTGGCAGCAGGTCCACGAGCGTTTCGGGGTCAGCGCGTTTGACTGGCTGGCGAAACTGGAGGCCGGTCAGGTGCCCGGCGCGGAGTCCGGCCCACAGTATCGCGGTCGCATCGAGCCGTGTCTGAAACAAATCCTACGCGACTGCCCCGGCCAGACGGTTGCGGTTGTCTGCCACGGTGGCGTCATCCGGATGCTCTTGTCGCTGCTGCTCGAACTGCCGCTGCCCAAGCTCGCGCACTTTGACATCGAGTATGCCAGCGTGACCGTCGTCGAGCAGCGGCCGCACCGCAGCGAGGTCGAGCTGCTGAACTTCACGCCGTGGCGCGACCGGCGATGAGGGGGGAGTTCAAAGTTTCAGGTTCAAAGTTCAAGGTTCCTTCGACCGGCCGCGCCCGAACTTCCGTCGCCCCACTTCGAACTTTGAACCGACACAAGCAGGTGAGCCCACGAAACACACGAACGACACGAAAGGAGAGGCGGTTGTGAGGAAGCAGGCTTTCACCGAATGGGTGAACGGATGGAATTTAACAACGCCCTGTCCTTTCGTGTGTTTGGTGTGTTTCGTGGGCTCCAACTTCCGCATCTTGGTTGAACCGCAAACCCTGAACTCCCCATGAAGTTGTCCGCCCTCCTCCACATCTCCATCGCCACCACGCCCGAGGCTGAGGAAGCCGTTGCGGAGCTGCTTCTGCGCGTGCTCGGGCAGACGCCCTCGACTTACTTCGATGCCGAGACGGGCGCGACGACGGTTTCCACTTACTTGGAACGGCCCGCGCAGTGGAACGCCGCCGCGCGGGCCGAGTTGCGTGCGGGAATGGCCACGCTCGCCGAGTGCGGGCTGGACATCGGCCCCGGAGAAATCTCGGCGACGAAGGTGCGCCGCGAGGATTGGGCCGAGTCGTGGAAGCGGCACTTCAAGCCGCTGGAGATTGGCGACGCACTGCTCATCAAGCCGAGCTGGGAGAAACGAAAACCGCGCAAGGGGCAGGCGGTCGTCATCCTCGATCCCGGCCTGAGCTTTGGCACCGGGCACCACGCGACGACGGGGTTTTGTCTCAAACAACTCGTGGGCGCGCGAAAGGCCGGCTCACAACAGTCGGCCTTGGACATCGGCACCGGCTCAGGAATCCTCGCCATCGCGGCGGCGAAGCTGGGTTATTCGCCCGTGCGCTGCTTCGACTTCGACCCCGAGTCCGTGCGCGTGGCGAAGGCGAACGCGGCGCAGAACGGCGTTGCGCACCTCGTGAAGCCCGTTCGCCGTGACCTGACCAAGCTGCCGCCCGCAAGCGCGACGCGCTACCACGTCGTCTGCGCGAACCTGATTTACGACCTCCTCATCGCCGAGCGCGACCGCATCCTGAACCGCCTGCGGCCCGACGGTGTGCTGGTGCTGGCGGGGATTTTACAGACGCAGTTTGCCAAGGTGGAACGTGCTTACCGGCAGGCGGGGCTGAAGCTCATCGCGACGGAGGTGGAGAGGGAGTGGCAGTCCGGGGCGTTCGTGCGGAGAGGAAAGTAATCAGTGTTCAGTTTTCAGTAATCAGTAGGGAGACGCCGCGTGCTCGCGCCAACTGAACACTGAATACTGAACACTGCTCCGCCCTACTGCTTCGGAGCCGCCTTGGGCGCGGCCTTCGGAGCAGGCGGAGCCTTCGCCGCAGGAGCCGGGGCAAGCTCCCGGATGTAGAGGTTGCGGAAGTAAAGCACGCTGCCGTGGGCCTGGAGTTCGATCTGGCCGAACGGGAAGAGCGGCTGGGTGCGGTCCCAGTAGTTTTCCATCGTGACGTTGTTCACCACCAGCTCATCGTTGAGGAAGACGTGGACCTTGTCACCGACGCTCAGGATGCGGAAGCGGTTCCAGAGGCCGGGGGCGTGGTCGGCCCACTTGCTGGGCACGCTGGGGTTCTTCTGGTTGTTGTAGAGGCCGCCGGAGCCGACGCGCTTGGGGTTGCCGGGCGTGTCACGCTCCCAAATCTGAATCTGCGGCGTGCCGCGGATGTAGAGGCCGCTGTCGCCTTTCGGCTCGATCTTCCAATCGCAGAGAATCTCCACGTCGCCGTAGTCGCGCGCGGTGCAGATGCTCTGGCCCTTGCCGTCGAAGATCAGCATCCCGTCGGCCACGCCCCAGTGCGCGGCCATGTTGTCGTCGGCCTTGGCCTGCGCGGCGGCGAGTTCCTCCTTGGACATCTTCGCGCGCTTGATCGGGTCAGCGACGAGGCCCTTCCAGCCTTCGAGGTTCTCACCGTTGAAGAGGCGCTTGAAGCCCTTGGGCGGAATGTTGTGCGCCTCGGCGACGGGCAGTTCCTTGAGGCGGAGGTTGCGGAACTCGACGTAGTCGTTGTGGCCGAGGAAGCCGAGGTGGCCCTTGTCGCGCAGCATCCCGGGGTGCTTCTGCAACGTCTCGCGGTCGGTCACGTCGTTGAGGTTGGTGTCCACGATGACCTTGCCGTTGACGGTGACGCGAAGGTGGCGGCCCCGGCAGTAAATCTCCTCCTCGTTCCACTGGCCGATTGGCCGGAGCGCGCCGCGTTTGGCCGGGGCGATGAGGTAAATGGAACCGTGATACTGGGCTGCTTTAAGCTTGGCGTATTTCGGATCGGAGTCTTCGAGAATCTGGGACTCCATGCCGAGGTAGGCGAGGCTGCCGGCGGCGAGCGGGGCGCGCAGGGCGATGCCGTTGTTGCCGCCGGCTTCCAGCTTGAACTCGAAGCGGAAGATGAAGTCGCTGTATTCGCGGTCGGAGAGGAGGTTGCCGCCGCCGCCCTTGGCGCAGTAGAGGACGCCGTCCTTCACCCCGTAGCCCTCGCCCTTGCCGGCGAGGAGCTTCCAGCCATTGAGCGTCTTGCCGTCGAAGATCGGGAGGAAGCCGGCCTCGCGGTTGAAGGTGGCGCAGCCCGCGAAGACCGCCGCGCCGAGCGCGACCGAGCCGAGGCCGAAGAGGAGCTTGCGTTGCGAGATCATGGCAATGGAAGTGTGTCGTTGAACCGTGCGGGCAGGCTGTTGGAAAGCAAAAGGGGTGTCAAGCGCCCGGCCCTCGGCTGCGCGCCGGCTCCGGCTCGCAATCTCACCTCCGCTCCGCGTCATCGCCCGGCCGCGAAGGACCAGGCTCCCGAGCCGGAGGAAAAGCCGCGGCTGGCCGCCTTGACTCGCCCCCGAGCGCTACCTACAGTCGGCAGCATGATTCGACGGACCTTTCGCGCAACCCTGCTGCTGGCGGCGGTGGTCGCATTTCCGCACCTCAGCCCCGCCCCGCTGATTTACAAGGCGGGCGAGGGCTGGACTTACGAGCCTTACGGCAGCACGGGGAACTGGCAGAAGACGCGCGCCAAGGACCAGCTCGAAGTCGCCGAGCAGGCCTTCGAGAAGAAGGACTACGACCTCGCGCTCAAGGCCGCGCGCCACACGGTCAAGAAGTGGCCGCTCTCCGACTACGCGCCCAAGGCGCAGTTCCTCGTGGGCCGCAGCCTCGAGGAGCAGAAGAAGGACGAGGACGCGTTCAAGGCCTACCAGACGCTGCTGGAGAAATACCCCAAGGTCGAAAACTACGAGGAGGTGCTCAAGCGCCAGTTCGAGATCACCAACCGCTACCTCGGCGGCCAGTGGTTCAAGCTCTGGGGCGTCGTGCCCTTCTTCCCGTCCATGGAGAAGACCTCGAAGATGTATGAGAAGGTCATCAAGAACGGGCCTTACAGCGAGATCGCCCCGCAGGCGCAGATGAACATCGGCGCCGCCCAGGAGAAGCGCAAGGAGTTCACCGACGCCGTGAAGGCCTACGAGAAGGTCGCCGACAAATACAACGACCAGAAGGCCATCGCCGCCGACGCGCAGTTCAAGGCCGGCCTGACCCACCTCAAACAGGCCAAAACCTCCGAATACGACCAGGGCGTCGCCGCCAAGGCCATCGCCGCCTTCACCGATTTCATCTCCCTTTACCCCGAGGACAAGCGCGTGCCCGAGGCGCGCAAGCACATTGACAACCTCCGGGCCGAGCAGGCGCGCGGCGCGATGGAGATCGCCAAGTTCTACGAGAAGAAACGGATGTGGAGCGGGGCGCTGGTCTATTACAACGAGGTGCTCATCAAGGATCCCGAGTCGCCGTTCGCCGCCGAGGCCAAGCGCCGCATCGAGTTCCTCAAATCGCTGCCCGGCGTGAGCGCCGGACCCGCCACGACCACCAACGCCGCGCCCGCCGAGGCCGTCAAACCGCAATGATCATGCGTGCCCTGCTTTCCCTCGGCCTGGCCTTCGCGTTGGTTTCCCTGACCGGGTGCGCCGGCTACAAGCTCGGCTCCACGGCGGCGTTTCCCGCCGGCCAGCACAGCATCCAGATCGGGCTAATCCAGAACCAGACGATGGAGCCGCGCCTCATCGAGTCCCTGAACAACGCGCTGCGCAGGCGCTTCCAGCAGGACGGCACCTACAAGCTCGACACCCGGGGCGAGTCCGATGTCGTCCTCACCGGCGTCATCACGCGCTTCGACCGCGCGCCGTTGAGCTTCCAGCCCGCCGACATCCTCACCGTGCGCGACTACGCGCTGGGCATGGCGGCGAAGATCACCGTGAAGGATCGTGGCACCGGCAAGATCATCTTCGACCGCGAGGTCAGCGGGCGCACCACCATCCGCGCCGGGACCGACCTCGCCAGCGCCGAGCGGCAGGCGGTGCCGCTGCTCGCCGAGGATCTCGCGCGCAACGCCGCCTCGCTGATCGTGGACGGGAATTGGTGAAGGGGAGGGAGAAAGCGGAGTGATGGAGTGGTGGAGTATTGGGGCGTTGCGCTGAATTACCTGCGGCTGCGCTCGCAGCATTCCACCACTCCATTCCTCCATCACTCCCTTTCAGCCTTCAAGATCCACTCCGCCGCCGCCGGCAGATCATCCACCACGACGGCCCGCGCCATCTTGTCCGGGTGCTTGCGTTCCGTCTCCGCGCCGTAACCGGTTCGCACCAGCAGGCTCTGCCGCACTCCGGCGTTCCACCCGCATTCCAAGTCAATCACCTTGTCCCCCACCATGAAACTGCGGGCGAGGTCCACCGCCAGCGCGTCCCGCGCGGCGAAGAGAAAGGCCGGCGAAGGTTTCCGCCCGACGCTCGGCTCCTCGGGAGCCTCCGGCGAGTAGTAGATCTTGGTCAGGCGCACGCCGGACGGCGCTAGCATGTTGATCAGCCGCCGGTTCACGGCGTGCATGTTCTCCTCCGTGTAGTAGCCCCGCCCGATGCCCGACTGGTTGGTGACGATGACGAGCAGAAAGCCCGCGTCCTGGAGGCGCTTCAAGGCCGGCCCCACGCCGGGGATCAGCTCCAACTGCTCCGGGTCGCTCAGGTAGTGCTTGTCCACGTTGAGCGTCCCGTCGCGGTCCAGGAAGACGGCGCGCGGTGGTTTCGAGTTTGGAGTTTCGAGTTTGGAGTTCTCGCCCACGGCACCGGAGCTTGAAGCAGGTTCCGACCGGGAACAACTCGGAACTCCAAACCCCAAACGCGAAACCACCTCAGCCTTCGCGCCGGAAACTCTCCGCCAGCTCCGCCGGCGAAACCGTCGCCGTGCCCACCTTGCCGACGACCACGCCCGCCGCGTGGTTGGAGAAGATCGCGGCCTCCACCGGCGACGCGCCCGCCGCGACGGCGAGCGTGAACGACGCGATGACCGTGTCGCCCGCGCCGGACACATCGAAGACCTCGCGCGCAACCGTCGGGATGTGGAAGGGCTTCTGCCCCCGCTGGCACAGCAGCATCCCCAAGTCGCCCAGCGTGATGAGCAGCAGCGCCGGGCTGAGTTCCATCAGGAGCGTTTCCGCCGCGCGCATGAGGTTGGGATCCTTCAACGGGTCGGCGTTGCGCGTGCCATCGGAAACCCCGGCGAGTTCAAAGGCCTCGCGCCGGTTCGGCGTGAGCAGGGAGAGGCCGGCGAGGCTCAACTCATGCACCGGCTTCGGGTCCAGGCTCAACCACACGCCGCGCGCCCGGCAGAGCTGGTGGAGGCCGTCCAGCAACGCCTGCGTGACGACCCCCTTGCCGTAATCGCAGACAATCACCGCGTCCGCGCCGTTGAGACTGTCCCCGATGGCGGCAAGCAGCCGGCTGGTGTCGCGCTCTTCCACCGCGCCGCGCGTCTCGCGGTCCACGCGCACGATCTGCTGCTGGTGCGCGATGATGCGGGTCTTGACGCTCGTGGTGCGCGCCGGGCTGGCGAGCAGGCCGTCGCAGGTGATGTCCTGCTCGCCGAGCAGCGCGCGCAGCCGCCGCGCCGCGTCGTCGCGGCCCACATGGCCGAGCAGCTCGGTCCTCGCCCCGAGCGTGTGGACGTTGCGCGCGACGTTGGCCGCGCCACCGGGCATGAAGCTCTCGCGGTCAAACTCGACCACCGGCACCGGCGCCTCCGGCGAGATGCGCCCGACATGGCCCCAGATGTATTGGTCCAGCATCACGTCGCCGACGACCAGGACGCGGGCCTTGGCGCAGCCGCTGAGGAGTTCGTCGAGTCGGCTGGGGGGGATGGAGGGTGGTTTCATGGAGCGCGCCAAAAGCGATCAGGCACCCGCCTTGCGCGTGCTCCCGCTGGTGGACCGACGAAATACTTCCAGCGAAGTGATGGCGTTCAAATCCACAAACTCGTAGGTCCACTCAGCGGTCCACAGAAAAATCTCCCGGTGACTGGGCGAAAAAGCGACGAAGTCGGGATGCTTCACCGAAAGGGAGCGACCATCCGACAAATGCAGGACGAAAGGCTTGAAGGTGGCCACATTCAGGTGGGATTTGATCGCATCCGTTGTCATGCCGGAATGATGCCAGCCTCAATTCGCTAGTTCAAGAACGCCGTCAGCGGACTCGTCGCGCTGGCGGCTGACTGCTGCGCGCCGAGGCCCACTTCAAACGCCGCGCGGCCCGCCTCCACCGCCTGCTTGAACGCGACCGCCATCCGGTTCGCGTCGCCCGCGATGGCGATGGCGGTGTTCACGAGCACCGCGTCCGCGCCGAGTTCCATCGCCTCCGCCGCGTGGCTGGGCGCGCCGATGCCGGCGTCCACGACCACGGGCACGGTGGCCTGCTCGAGGATGATGCGAAGCTGGTCGCGGGTCTGGAGTCCGCGATTGGAGCCGATGGGCGAGCCGAGCGGCATGACGGTCGCACAGCCAACTTCTTGCAGACGCTTGGCCAGCACGGGGTCGGCGTTGATGTAGGGCAGCACGGTGAAGCCCTCCTTCACGAGCACCTCGGCGGCCTTGAGCGTCTCGATGGGATCGGGCAGCAGGTAGCGCGGGTCGGGATGGATTTCGAGCTTCACCCACTTCGGCAATCCAGCGGCGACGGCAAGTCGCGCGAGGCGGACGGCTTCCTCCGCGTTCATCGCGCCGCTGGTGTTGGGCAGGAGCAGGTAGCGCTGGGGATCAATGAATTCGAGGATGTTGGCGAAGGGGTCTTTCCGCCCGCTCAGGTCCGCGCGGCGCAGCGCGACTGTGACCAGCTCCGTGCCGCTGGCCGCCAGCGCGTCGCGCATCGCCTCGGGCGACGGGAACTTGCCGGTGCCGAGGATGAGCCGCGAACGGAATTCTCGGCCGGCGATGACCAACGGGCGGGACGCCAGATTCATGCGCCGGGGAAAGTAGGCGACACGGCCCGGCGCGTCCAGCGTGCCCGGCGCGTCACGGCTTCAACGTCAGCATCACCTGCCGCACGTCCATCACGCTCTGGCCGGGAATCTCCAACGCGCGCAGCGTGAGCAGGCCGCGCCCTTGCTCCAGCTTGATCGTGCCGAGGTGCAGCGGGCGGAACTCCTTCATCTTCGACTCGGCGGGCGGGCGGGGAATCGTGTCCTGGTTCGGGTAGAGCGGCGGGTTCCACGCGGGCGCGACCTTGCCCGTCAGCTTGCTGCCGTTGAAGGACAGCTCCACCACCGCGCCCGCCTCGGCGGCCGTGTAGAGAATGGTCACGTCATAGCTGCCCGTCGTGTTCACCGCGATGTTCCACGTCATCGAGTCGGCGGCGGATTTCCAGTTCACGAAGTAGGAGCAGTTTGGCGCGTTGGCGCTGCGCCTGATGTCGCCGTGGGCCACGCCGTCGCGCGCGGGCAGCGGCGTCACGGGAAACGCCGCGTAGCCGACGGGATACGGGCGGTCATCAGGGGGCAGGCCGCCCCCCTTGGCCTTGCCCTTCGCGTTCGGGACCGGTGCGGTGGTTCTGCCAAGCACGCCCTTCCGCCAGTCGGCAACCGCAGTGGCGAACCTTGCCGTAACCTCGGGCCGCCCGGCGGCAATGTTCTGCTTCTGCCCGGGATCGGCCACCATGTCGAAGAGCGCCCCGGTGTTGTCGTAGCGATGCTGCTGCGAGCGCGCGCTGACGTTGCCGTTCTGGTGCGAGAAGATCATCCGGTCCGGCCAGCCGCGCCGCTGCGCGCCGACGAGCAGGTTGGAGAGGTTCTGGCCGTCCAGCGGCTTGTCGCCGACGCGCTTCACGCCCGCCATCGCCGTGAGCGTGGGCAGCAGGTCAATCGCCCCGGCGATCTCCTTCACCACCGTCCCGGGCTGGATGCCGCCGCCGGGCCAGCGGATGAAGCACACCGAGCGCACGCCACCCTCGTCCGTCGAGCCTTTGCGGCCCTTCATGCCGCCGTTCCAGCGCCACGAGTTCGGGCCGTTGTCGGAGAAGTAGATGACGATGGTGTTGTCGGCGAGCCGGAGTTCATCAAGTCGTTTGAGCACGCGGCCCACGTTCCAGTCGAGGTTCTCGACCATCGCCAGCGCGCACCGCGTCTCGGGCAGCGTCTCCCGGTCGCCGTCCTGGCTGCGCATCGGGATGGGCGCGTCCTTGTGCTTTTGCCAGAACTTGTCCGGCACGGCCCACGGCGAGTGCGGCGTGTTGAACGGCACGTAGCAAAGAAATGGCTTCGCCTTGTTCCGCGCGATGAAATCGAGCGCGTGATCCGTGAGATCGTCGGCGACGAAGCCTTTGCCGCGGACCAGCTTGCCGTTGTGATCGAGGGGCGGGTCGAAGTATTCGCCCCAGTGGCCGGAGGTGAAGCCGTAGTATTCGTCGAAGCCGCGCGCGTTCGGATGATACGGCCACTGCGAGCCGTTGTGCCATTTGCCAAACGCCCCGGTCGCGTAGCCCGCCGCCTTGAACGCGTCGGCGATGGTCTTCTCATCGAGGTTCAACCGCTCCTGCCCCGTCGAGACGCCGCGCACGCCGCCACGCGGATGGTAGCGGCCCGTGAGCAACTCCGCGCGCGTCGGCGCGCACACGGAGCAGACGTAGAAACGATCCAGTGACGCGCCCGCGCGCCCGATGGAGTCAATGTTCGGCGTCTGGAGGTTGGTGTTCCCGTTGAAGCTGTAGTCACCCCAGCCCGAGTCGTCGGCGAGGAGGATGAGGATGTTGGGCCGCTTGCCCAGTTCAGCTCCGAGAGCTTGCGTGACGGAAAAACAGGCGGCGGCAACGCCGACGAGGCCACAGAGCAGAGTCCGTTTCATAGGTAGAACGGAGTGAAGCCTAAGCCTCCCCGATGCGCCCGGCGAGCGGAGAGTTGGATGGGAGAGGCTGCCCGGTCCTACGCCAGCTCGAAGCCCGGAATCGTCCCGCTGCTGGAGCCGAACACGTTCACGTCCGCGCCCAGGCGACGGAGAAACTGCACGTAGAGATTGCAGAGCGGCGGGTTCTTCCTGGGATCGAAGGCGAGGTGCTGGCCGTGCCGGAAGCCGCCGCCGGCCACGAGGATGGGCAGGTTCTTGTTGTCGTGGCTGCTGGCGTTGCCGAGGTTGCTGCCGAACATCACAATCGTGCGGTCGAGCAAGTTTCCGCCCTGCTCCTGCGTGCCCTTGAGCTTGGCGAGCAGCTCGCCGAAGAGCTTCATCTGTTGAAGTTCCACGACCTTCAGCTCGGCGAGCTTCGCCGGATCCTGGCCGTGGTGCGAGAGGTTGTGCCAGTCCTGCGTGACGCCGGGGATGACGGGCACGGCGTTGAGGCCGTTCAGTGCGAAGGTGATGTAGCGCGTCGAGTCGGTCTGGAGCGCGAGGTGCATCAGATCAATCATCAGCCGCACGCGCGCGGGCACCTCGACCGAGCTGGCGATGTCCACGGGCGCCTTGGCATCCACCTTCGGCTTCGGGCGGCGCGCCCAGTCCTGCGCCCTGACCATGCGCAGCTCGACCTCGCGGACGGAGGTGAAATACTCGTCGAGCTTCTCGCGGTCGGGCCTGCCGAGACCACGCTGGAAGTCCTTCGCCTCCTCCAGCACGGTGTCCATGATGCTCTGGCCCTGCTTCAGCCGCGCGACCTGCGCGTTAACCTCGTTGGCCGTGCCGTCCACGAACATGTTCTTGAACACGCGGGAGGGCCTCTCATCCGCCGGGATCGGCACGCCGCTGCGCGTGAACGACAGCCCGCGGCTCGACGACGACGCCAGCGTGAGCGACCCGAAGCGCGTGTCCGGCACGAGCTTCTCGATGGCGAACTGGTCGAGCGAGATGGTGTTCTTGAAATTGTACGCGCGCGGGTGCGGGGCGGCGGTGAGGTAGCACAACTCCGCCGGATGCCCGCCGTCCACCTCGGGATGGGAAAGGCCGGAGAAGACGGTGAAGTCCTTGCGAAACTCGGCGAGTGGTTCGAGATAGGGCGTCAGCTCGAAGTCCCGCCCGGCCTTCTCGGGGAACAGGTTCGGTGTATGCAGGCCGAGCGTGGTGTTGATGCAGATCATCCGACGCGGCGGCTGCGCGGCGGCCTGGGCGCGCAGGGGCGTCATCGCCTCCAGCAACGGCAGCGCGAGCGTGACGCCGGCACCCTGGAGAAAAGTTCGGCGGGAAAAGCGGCGGGCAGTGGTCATAGTCATTTTACTTCTGCTGAAAGAGTTCGCTCGCGACAACCGCATGGACCAGCGTGCGCAATCCGTAGTCCGACTTCTTTGCGTCCGTGAGAATTCGGTTCACGGCCTGATGATCGCCGAAGCCGACGGGCTGGCCGGTCGCGTAGGTCACGAGCTTCTCCGTCAGACAGCGGGCGATTTGCTCGGGGTCGTTGAGCAGCAGTTTCTTGAACTCCTCCACGGTGGCGAATTTGCGTCCGTCGGGCAGTTCATCGCCGGCATCCACGGGTCGGCCTTCGCCGTATTGCCAGGCGGCGAGATACTTCGCCAGCGGGCCGACGCGGTTGTTCACCCAGTTCTTCCGCTCGGCCACGATGCGATACTTGTCCCGCCAGCCACCGATGACATCGTAGTTCTCCAAGGCGAAGCCCGGCGGGTCAATGCGCGCGTGGCAGCCGGCGCAGTTCTCCGTCGCGCGATGCTTCGCGAGCTGGTCGCGGATGGTCTGCGCGCCGCGAATGTCCGGCTCGATGGCCGGGACGTTCGGCGGCGGGGGCGGCGCGGGCTTGCCCATGATGCGGTCGAGCATCCACACGCCGCGCAGGACCGGCGAGGTCGTCGTGCCGTTGGCCGTGACCTTGAGCACGCTCGCGTGGGTCAGCACGCCGCCGCGATGCCATTCGGGCTTCAGCGCGACCTTGCGGAAGGCGACGCCATGCACGTCCGGGACGCCGTAGTGCGCGGCGAGCCGCGCGTTCAGCATCGCGAAGTCCGAGTCCACGAAGTTCTTCACGCTGAGGTTTTGCTTGAGCAGCTCCTCGAAGAACAGATGCGTCTCGCGCACCGCCGACCATTGCAGCAGTTCCTCGAACTCGGGATAGAGCGCCTTGTCCGGCGTGGTCGCCTCGATGTGGCGCAGGCTCAACCACTGGCCGGTGAAGTTCTCGGTGAACGCCTGCGCCTTGGGGTGCTTCAGCATCCGCTCGACTTGCGCGCGGAGCACGTCGGGCTTGCGCAGTTCGCCCTTGGCCGCCAGCGCGAGCAACGGTTCGTCGGGCATCGTGCTCCAGAGGAAATACGAGAGCCGCGACGCCAGCGCATGGTCGTCCAGCGGGCCGGTCGGCTCGCGGAAGTAGAGGAACTTCGGCGAGGCCAGCACCGCCTTGTAGCTCGCGCGGAGCGCGGCCTCGAACGGCTGGCCCATCTCCAGCGACTTCGCGGCGACGGTGACGAAGGGCTTCTCCTCGCCTTCCTTCACCGGGCGGCGGAACGCGCGGGGAAGCAGCGCGCGAATCAGCTTCTCCGCGTCGGCGAGCGTGCCCTTCTTCGGGTCCGCGTCGCCGAACACGCGGCGGTAGCTCTCCGTGGGCCACGCCTCCGGGAACGGCCCCTCGGTTTCGACCCAGTGGACCTTCAATCCCGGCCCCGGATACTCCGCCATCGTCTCCTGCTTGAGATACACGAAGGGCAGCGCCATCGGCATGAGCTTGACCGTGTCGTTCTTTGCACCGAGCCGCTCCGTGAACTCGATGACCGTCGGCTGCGGTCCCGGCGGCGCGTCGAAGTAGCCGAGGTGCCGCGCGTAGTTGCCGCTCACGACGAAGTTGCCCAGCAGCAGGCCCAGCGGCAGCGGTGTCGGCGACTGGTGCGCGGAGACGGCGATGCGGAACTTGTAGCGGCCGGGCGCGGGCGCCCGGAACTGCCGCACGTCCGTCGCGCCGCCGCGAAACAGCACCACGCCGTCGTCCTGCTTGAAGACACCGTTGGCGAACCACTTGGGCAGCGACTCGTAGAAGTCGAAGCGCTCCTGCTTGCTCTCCAGCTTGTGAACTGGCTTGAGCGCCTCCGTGATGACCGCGTCCGCCGCTTCCAGATAACGCTCCATCAGCACCGGCGAGACGTTCAGCGCGGCACCGACGTTGTCGAAGCCCTGCGCGATGGTGTCCTCGGGCAGCATCTCCTTCACCATCACGCTGACGTTGAAGAGGTCGTTGACGGTGTTCTCGTATTCCACGCGGTTGAGCCGGCGCAAGACAGTGCGGCCCGCCGCGCGGTGCTTGGCGGAAGCCTCGTCCAGCCGCGCGTTCAACTGGCGCACGAACGCCTGCACCTGAGCGGCGTCGGGACGCGGCTCCTTCTTCGGCGGCATCTCGCCGGACTGCACCCGCGACACCACCTCCCGCCAGCGCTCGAAGACGCTGGGCTTGGAGAAGTCCGTGTCCAACTGGTCGAGCCGCAGGTCGCCCTTCACCTTTTCCGGCCCGTGGCAACGGAGGCAATGCTCCTTGAGGAATGCGCCGGTGTGGGAGTCCAGCTTCGCGCCTGGCTCGGCGGCGAAAACCGTGCGCGTGAACAAGAGCAAAGCCACGAGGAGGCACTGGAGCGCGGCGCTCACGCCGCAGCAGGCCAGGGAGCGATGCGGGCATCCGAACCGCCTCCGGTCTTCGAGGCTCGCTGCGGCCTGAAGGCCGCGCTCCTATCGCGCTGCTGAAGTCCGGTCACGCCGCTGATTCGAGAACGAGTTCATTCGGTTGTTTCGACTTACTTCTTCTTCGCCGCAGGTTGCTTCGCCTTCCAGTAATCCGGCCAGACGATTTTCTTCCCCTCGCTGCCCGTGAACTTCCACGCCGGCCACGTCGGCGACTCGGCGCGCACCTCGCGATACTTCGCCTGCAACTGCGCCTTCAGCTCGGCCAGCTTCGCCGGCTCGCTCGCGGCGAGGTCGGTCTGCTCCGCGAGGTCCGTGCGGAGGTTGTAGAGGGCGAAGCCGGCCAGCTCCGCCGCCTTGAAGTCACGCTCTTCCTCGTCGGTGAGATCGTTCGAGCGCGGCGCGGGGGCCTTGTCCAGCGTGGCGAGAATCTTCCAGTCGCCGGAACGCAGCGCGACCTTCGGCTCGCCGGCGGCCCGGTTGAAGTGCCAGTAAAGCGGCGTGGTGCGGGCGACCGGCTTCTGCTCCAGCACCGGCAGGAAGCTCGCGCCGTCAAGCTTGCGGTCGCGCGGTGGCTGGAGGCCGGCGACAGCGCACAGGGTCGGGAGCAAATCCACGCCGCAGACCGGCTCGTCGCTCACGCTGCCGGGTTTTGTTTTGCCGGGCCAACGCAGGATGCCGGGCACGCGGATGCCACCTTCCCACAGCGAGCCTTTCTTGTCGCGCAACGGACCCGCCGAGCCATGCGGGTGCATCGGCGTGATGGCCGGGCCGTTGTCGCTCGTGAAGAAAACCAGCGTGTTGCCGCGCAAGCCCTGCTGGTCGAGCGCGGTCATCAGCCGGCCAAAGGCGGCGTCCAATTGCGTGATGTTGCCGTGGTGCGCGGTGTAGCTGGGGTCGGCGGAGGGATAGAGCGCGGCGTATTTCGGGTCGGAGGCAATCGGCTCGTGCGGCTCGTGGAAACAGACGTAGAGGAAGAACGGCTTGGCCTGGTCGCGCCCGGAGCCGAGCCAACGGATGGCCTCGTCCGCGACGAGATGCCCGGCGTAGCCTTCGAGCTTCCCGACGGCCTTGCCGTTGCGGACGAAGTTCTCCGGGTTGCGATGGTTGGGGAGCGCGTTGTTCTGCGTGGAAAACCAGTGGTCGAAGCCGTGGTCGCCGGGCTGCGGCTGCGACGGCCCGTTGAAGTCGCCGTTCAAGTGCCACTTGCCGGAATGGCAGGTCGCGTAGCCCGCGCGCCGGAGCAGCGTCGCGATGGTGATTTCGCTCCGGCGCAGATGCACCGGCGACTCCTCGGGAATCCAGTTGCGGACTCCGACGCGCGTTGACGTGCGACCGGTCATCAGCGCGGCGCGCGACGGCGAGCAGTTCGCGTGGCCGGTATAGCAGCTCGTGAAGCGCAGCCCCTCGGCGGCGAACTTGTCGAGATGCGGCGTGCGCACGTCCTTCGCGCCGTAGCACGCGAGGTCGCCGTAACCGAGGTCATCCGCGAGCACGAGGACGATGTTCGGCCGCGCCGGCGCGGCGGCGGGGAGTTCAAGGACGCAGGCGCAGGCCAGCAGAAGCGCGAGTGTGAAGCGGCACGTCGTGCGGGTTAAGTCTGGCCAAACGGACATCGCGGAGTTCGACGTTGTTCGCGGATGAAACGCTTGAAGGAGTTGCGCTTCGGTGCGGCAGCCTGGCTCGTCACCAGCAGTGGCGTGCCGGGCGGCGGGCCTCGTGCGCGTGAATTCCCATGAACCTCCCGCCACCCACCTTGATTTCCAAGGCCATGCGGCCGGGAGGTGCAAGGGCCGAAATCGCGGCAGTTGGCGGGCCGTTGGTTCTCACCTCCATCCGGGGGAGAACCCAGGAGATCATTTTCTCCAGACTGCTCCAGAAGGGCCTCGCGACCGCATGGTTGTTGGAGTTTCTCCGCTTCGCCGGCTTTGATCGAGCGACACCTGGCATTGCGAGTGACCCGCCTGCGCCGCCCGTCAGCTTCGCGGCCCCTGCTTCGGAGTCCGGGTCGAGATCAGGCACCGGAAAGGAACGCCCGCCGCATTGACACCGGCCCCGCGCGTCTGGTGTCATCCGCGCATGGCTAAAAAGAATTCCAAGCTCCCCAAGAAGAAAGTCCTCATCCCCATCGGCGACGCCACGGAAGTCATGGACACGCTCTATCCCATCTACCGCCTGCCGGAGGATGGCTTCGAGGCCGTCGTGTGCGGGCCGGAGGCGCGGCTCTATCACGGCGTGCTGCACGAGATTCCGCCCACCGCCGAAGGCGAGCCGAAGTGGGACATCACCCGCGAAAGCCCCGCGTATCACGTCCGCGCCACCATCGCCTTCCGCGACGTGAAGCCGGAGGAGTATTGCGGCCTGTTCATCTCCGGCGGACGCGCGCCCGAGTATCTGCGTTACGACCAGGACCTGCTCCGCATCACGCGCCACTTCTTCGCCGCGAACAAGCCCGTCGCCAGCGTCTGCCACGGCATCGAGATTCTCACCGCCGCCGATGTCATCAAGGGCCGCACCGTCACCACCGTCGCCAAGTGCGAGTTGGACGCCGTGCAGGGTGGCGCGAAATACGTGAACCAGCGCGTGGTCGTGGACGGCAACCTCGTCTGCTCCCGCGTGTGGATGGACAACACCTGGCTGATGAAGGAGTTCATGGCGCTGCTCAAGCGGTATGTGGGGGAGTGAAAAATCCAGTCAGGCGACCGCGTAGTCTTCAACCATGCATTTCCGAGTTCTCGAAGGGAAAGAGTCGCGCCCGGCGGAACTGGTCTTCGGTCGGGAATCTGACTTGAGCCTCCTGCGCGAATGGCGGCTGCCGCCTAAGCTCCGCCGCCACGAACCCGCCCGCGACGCGGTGGCCTTCGCCCGGCTTGCCACCAAGCGCTGGCGCTATCACCGTCGGACTGGACGCATCATCACCCGCGCGGCGGAACTGCGCGACGCGGCGGCCCGCCAGACCAGCGAGGAACTCACCTTTCTCCTGCTGGCCCGGGCCGGGTGGAGCACCCGTTCCCCCATCCTGGGACTCGCCCACTGCCGACGGACATGGTGCGGGCACCTCTTCGTGGATTTCCTCTCCGTGCATCCCAGCATCGCCGCCCAGCAGGAGCCGCGCATCCGCGCGGTGGGGACGGGGATTCTCTGCGGCCTGTGTGAGCTTGCCGCGCAGTCTGGCATATCAACCGTCTGGGGTGAAACGACGGCCACCTCCGTGAGCTTCTACCGGAAAGCGCTGAACAACCCCGCGCTGCTGGACTGGTTCATCATCTCGGGCGCGGTCCTCGAGCACTGCCGGGAGGAGTTCGGCAGAATTCGCATTGCTGGGCTTGAATTCGCAGCGTGAAAGCCGGAGCCTGTCGCCATGAAACACTCACCGCCACGGACCGAGGCCGAGTTGATTGAGAACTTGGAGCGCATCGCCGACATGGAGGACAAATACTTCCCCGGCTACCTGGGCAACCCGACGGCCTTGGGCATCATTCTCCCCTCCATGCGCCGGAAAATCGCCGCCCGCCGCCGGAAGCCCGCTGCCCGCCGTCGCGCCAGCTCCCCGCGCCGGACTCTGGCCCCCGCAGTTCGCTGACGGAACCTTGTCTGCTCCCGCGTGTGGATGGACAACACCTGGCTGATGAAGGAGTTCATGGCGCTGCTCAAGCGGCATGTGGAGGAGTGAAATCTCTCAGCGATAGAATGCACGTTGACGCATCATTCTCGAAGGCGATGACGTTCGGCTCCCCAATCGAGATTCTTCGGCGCGCTCTGTGTCTTATCGCGATCGTGGCCTATGCCGTCTGCCTCTGCTTCACGACGCTCCTCTTGTTGAGCTACGCCTTCCACCCGTTGGTTGGCCGACCTTGGCTTTTGATTATCAGCATTCTCCTTCGATTGATCCCGGTCGCTGTTTTCTTCTGGCTTCGGCATCGACCTGCTCACATTTTCCCCTCTCGTCGTGGCCTTGCGGTGGCCATCGCGGTCGCGTCTATTTCAATGTCGTATTTTCTGATTAGCCTCTCAGCCGGTGCGCTTTCTAGTTTCGCGGTGGATTTTCTCGAATGCACTCTCGACTTATGGCCATGCATCCTAGCGCTCCTCACCGTTGCGAGTAAGAGCACTCGCTTCCCAACCCAGTTCCCAGTGCCGTCACTCGATTCGTCTGCCACGCGCTAAAGCGAAAAGTTCGGCGATCTACAGTCGCCGACCTAACTTGGGCTTAAGCCATGAACCACCCCTTCACCCGCCGCCACTTCCTCGCATCCGCCGCGTTGGCCGCGTGCTCGCTTTCCGCCGCCGCGCCCGCACGGCGCGTCGGCCTGGGCTTCAGCCTTTACGGGATGAAGACGCTGCCCGTCGCGGACGCGCTGCGCGTCTGCGCGGAGGCTGGCTTTCACGATGTCGAGTTCGCGCTCAGTCCCGGCTACCCGACCGAGCCGAAGCTGCTTTCCCCCGCGCAACGCCAGGAGCTGCGCGCCCAACTCGCCGCGCGCGGCCTGCGCCTCGCCGCATTGATGGACAACCTCAGCCTCACGGTGGACGACGCCACGCACGCGAGGAACCTGGAGCGCATCAAGGCCGCCGCACAGCTCGCGCACGACCTCGCGCCGGACGCGCCGCCCGTGCTCGAAACCGTCATGGGTGGCAAGCCCGCCGAGTGGGACAAGGTCAAGGCGCAGATGGCCGCGCGCCTCGCCGATTGGGGTCGCGCCGCCGCTGCCGGCAAAATCACGCTCTGCATCAAGCCGCACGTCGGCAGCGCCGCGCATTTGCCGGAGCACGCGCTGTGGCTGCTGGACCAGGTGAAGAACCCGGCGGTGAAGCTGGCCTACGACTTCAGCCATTACCAACTGCGCGGCGTGAACCTCGGCCAGTCGCTCGACGCGCTGCTGCCGCACACGCGGTTCATCCATGTGAAGGACTCTGTGGGCGAGCTGGGCAAGTTCCAGTTCGTGCTGCCGGGCGAGGGGAAGATTGACTATGCCGACTACTTCCGCCGCCTCAAGGCCGCGAACTGGTCCGGCTCCGTCTGTGTGGAAGTGAGCGGCCAGGTCTTCAGCAAGCCCGGCTACGACCCGGTGGCGGCTGCGAAGAAGTCCTACGCCGCGCTGGCACCGGCGTTCAAGGCGGCGGGCCTGTAATACCTTGAGGCGGACACTCCTGTCCGCCGTTCGGTATCACTGCCAAAGCAGAGTTGCGCGCGCGCCGTGTCCACTTACACTCGCACCGACTCAGCACTGAAACCTGTCCGCCATTCGCCCATGAAAACTCCCGTCTCCCGCCGCCGTTTCGTCTCCGCCGTTGCCACCAGCGCCGCTGCGCTCGCCGCGCCGCGCGTGCTCACCGCCCAGAAATCCGACAAGCAGCTCGTCATCGGCACGGGCGCGCACCGCTACGAAGTGCTCCACAACTGGGCCCAGCTCCCCGCGCAATACTCATGGCAGACGACGCACAATGTCGCCGTGGACCGCGACCAGAACCTCTACGTCATCCACGAAGGCCGCGAGAACCTGAAGGACCACCCGTCCATCTTCGTGTTCGATCCACAGGGCAAGTTCATCCGCGCCTTCGGCCAGCAGTTCCAGGGCGGCGGCCACGGCCTCGAAGTCCGCACCGAGGGCCGGGAGCAGTTCCTCTGGGTCACCGCCTACCAGCAGGTCAAGAGCTTCGCCAAGCTCACGCTCAAGGGCGAGACCGTCTGGCAGAAATACGCCCCGATGGACTCCGGCGTCTATCTCAAGGACGAGGACACCAAGCCCGTCAAGCGCTGGGGCCGCGACGCCTTCATGCCCACCAACTACGCCTTCCTCCCCGACGGCGGCTTCTACCTCGCCGACGGCTACGGCTCGCACCGCGTCCATCGCTACGACAAGAACGCCAAGTGGGTTTCCATGTTCGGCGAGCCGGGCAAGGAGACCGGCCAGTTCAACACGCCACACGGCATCTGGATGGATGACCGCCCCGGCCGCAAACCCTCCGTCGTCGTCGCCGACCGCGCGAATAAGCGGCTGCAATGGTGGTCGCTCGAAGGCAAACACCTCAAGACCCTCGACGGCTTCATCCTCCCCGCGAACCTCGACTCGTTCAAAGACGTGCTCCTCGTCCCCGACCTCAGCGCCCGCATCACGCTCCTGGACAAGGACGACAAGGTCATCACCCATCTCGGCGAAGACCCCGAGTGGCGCGCAACGGTGCTCAAGGACGGCATGAAGCTGCGCCGAGAGGAGAAGGGCACCGGCTGGGTCTCCGGCAAGTTCCTGCACCCGCACGACGCCTGCTTCGACGCCGCCGGCAACATCTTCGTCGCCGAGTGGGTCAACACCGGCCGCATCACCAAGCTGCGGAAGGTGGGGTGAAGGTTGTCATCGCGCGGCGCGCGGTGTTACTTTGCAGCCCATGATTTCAAGCCGCGACAAGGCCACGGTTTCCGCGCTTGCCCGCCGCCACGGCGCGGCCCGCGTGTGGCTGTTCGGCTCCAGCGCGCGGTCGCGCCGGGGCCGTGACTTGGACCTCGCGGTGGAGGGCTTGCCGCCCGCGCGCTTCTTCCCGTTCCTCGGGCAACTGATGCTCGGCCTGTCCAAGCCGGTGGACTTGGTCGCGGTGGAGGGCCGCTCGAAACTGGCCTCGCTCATCCGGCGGGAGGGCATTCCCATCTATGGCAAGCCTGTCCGAGAAGGTTGAGGCCGAACTGGAGCAGTTGGAGCAGGTCTTGCGCGAACTGCCCTCGTCAGCCCGCGTCAGCCGCCTCTCGGTGTTGGAACTTGCCGGGACGGCTTCGCTCCTGAGCGCCTGCTATCACGGCGTGGAGAACATTCTCAAGCAGGGGCTGCAAGCGCTCGGCATCGCGCTGCCGGCTGGAGCCGCCTGGCATCGCGACCTCCTACAGGCGGCGGTCGCTGGGCGAATCGTGAGCGCCCGGACGCGCGACCGGCTCTCGACCTACATGGGCTTCCGCCATTTCTTCACCCACAACTACGGCTTCGAACTGGACACGGGCCGCCTGCGACCGCTGGTTCGTGAAGCGAGGCCGCTGATGGGCACCTTCAAAGCCGAAGTCCGGCGCTTCGTCCGGCGGCAGGACCGGCTGGGCAAATCCGGGCGCACCGCCAAACTGCGAAAGGTGAGTTGACCGTGAGACTTGTTGTCCTCCTCTTTGCGGGCCTTTGTGTGCTCGGCAACTGGGTTTCCGCCGCCGCCAAGCCCAACGTCCTCTTCATCATCTCCGATGACCTGACGGCCACCGCGCTCTCCTGCTACGGCAACACCATTTGCCGCACGCCGAACATTGACCGGCTCGCGGCGCAGGGGACGCGCTTCACCCGCGCGTTGTGCCAGGGGACTTATTGCGGGCCGTCGCGGGCGTCGTTCATGTCCGGCTACTACCCGCACGCGACGGGCGTGCTCGGCTACACCAGCCCGCGCCCGGCCATCGGCGGGCGCGCGACGTGGGCGCAGCATTTCAAGAACGCCGGTTATTACACCGCGCGCGTCAGCAAGATCTACCACATGGGCGTGCCCGGCGGCATCGAGGAGGGCGGCGACCCGGAGAAGACGAACCACGGCGACGGCGCGGACGACCCGGCGTCGTGGACGGAGAAGTTCAACAGCCCCGGCCCCGAGTGGAAGGCGCGCGGCGCGGGCGAGACGCTCGAAGGCAACCCCGACGGCAAGCGGCCGGTCGTGGGCGGCAACACGTTCGTCGTGGTCGAAGCCGAGGGCGACGACCTCGTTCACTCCGACGGCAAGACCGCCGCGAAGGCCGTGGGGTTGATTCAGCGGCACGCGGGCAAACCGTTCTTCCTCGCGGTTGGCTTCGTGCGGCCGCATGTGCCGTTTGTCGCGCCGGCAAAATACTTCGAGCCGTTCAAACCATTCGACAAGCTGCCGCTGCCGCCCAAGCTGCACGGCGACTGGGACGACATCCCCAAGGCCGGCATCAACTACAAGACCAGCGTGAACATGAAGATGGACGAGCGCCGCCAGCGCAAGGCCGTCGGCGGCTACTACGCGTGCGTGACCTACATGGACGCGCAGGTGGGCAGGGTGCTCGCCGCGCTGGAGCAGTCCGGCCAGGCGGACAACACCATCGTCATCTTCACCAGCGACCACGGCTATCATCTCGGAGAGCACGACTTCTGGGCGAAAGTGAGTCTGCGCGATGAGTCCGCGATGGTGCCGCTCATCATCAAGGTGCCGGGGAAGCAACCCGCCGTGTGCCATTCGCTCGTGGAGCTGCTCGACCTGTATCCGACCGTCGCGAGCCTCTGCGGCCTCGAAGTGCCCGCGCGCCTGCAAGGGAAGAACATCTCCCGGATGCTCGATGACCCGAAGCATTCCGTGCGCGAGGCTGCCTTCAGCGTCGCGCCGTCGAGCAAAGGCTTCCTCCTGCGCGAGGACAAGTGGGCTTACCTGCAATACGCGGAGGACGCCTCGCTGGGCATCGAACTCTTCGACATGGTCAAAGACCCGCGCCAATACACCAACCTCGCTGGAAAGCCTGAGTTCGCGGGCGTCGTGACGGAGTTCAAGGCCAAGCTCGCCGCCAAGCTCCGCGCCGTGCGCGACAATGACCTGGACCGGAACCACTGAGGCTCGTGTAACAGAGTGACGGAGCGCCGAGCATTGCCCGGCACGAGGGAGAAGCACTTCGTCCGAGCAATGCTCGGCGCTCCGCCAGATGCTGGCCGGTCATTGCTGCTGACGTCACTCTGTTGCATGAGTCTCAGCAAGCGCACGAGCGTTTTACTTCGTCGCCGCCACGTCGGTCACGGCGTGCCAGATGAACTCGATGAACTGGCCCAGGCCCTTCACGTTGATGCGCTCGTCGTTGCCGTGCATGCCGGTGACCTCCTTGTCCGAGTAAACGGTGCCGACGCCGTAGGCCTGCACGCCCTTGGCGCGGAGCTGCGCGGAGTCGGTCGCGCCCACGACCATCATGGGGATGGTGAGCGCGCCGGGGAACTGCCGTCTCTGCGAGCGCTCCAGCGCACCGAACAGCTCGTTGTCGTGCCGGGACGGCGGCGCGGCGGGCCGGCCCCCCACGGGGGGAACGACTTCGATCTGCGGGTCGTTGATGACCTTGCGCAGTGCGGCGGCAAGGCGCTCCACGTCCTCATCGGGCAGCGCGCGCACGTCAATCTGCGCCAGCGCGTCGCCGGGGATGACGTTGATGCGGAAGCCGCCCTTGATGATGGTCGGCACGAGCGTGGTGCGCGTCATCGCGTGGTAGGTGCCGAAGTTCAGCCGCAGCTTCTCCTGCGCCAGCGCGCTGACGACGGGGTCTTCGAGGTGCGTGAAGACAAACGCGTCCGGTGCCGGGCTGATGGTGGCGAGGCGCTTGAAAAACTCGCGCGTGGTGTCGTTGAGGCGCATCGGAGCCTGCCACTCGCCGATCTTCGCGACGGCGGCGCAGAGGCGGACAATGGCGTTGTCGGGGCGCGGGCGGGAGCCGTGGCCGCTGCTGCCCCTGGCCGAGATGAGGAACGGGCGCGGGACTTTCTCGGTGGTGGAGACGCCGACGTAAGTCACCTTGCCGTTGGACTCGTGGATGCGCCCGCCCTCGTTGAGCGCGTATTCGCAGGCGATCTTGTCCCAGTGCTTCGCGGCGAGGAAATCAATGCCGACATACGTGGTGCCCTCCTCGCCGGACTCGGCGAGGAAGATCACATCGCGGTCCAGCGGCACCTTGTGGCGGTGAAGCAGGAGGAAGATTTCGAGGAAGGCCGTGGTCATGCCCTTGTCATCGAGCGCGCCGCGTCCGTAAATCCAGCCGTCCTTCGCAATTCCGGCAAATGGTTCGACGGTCCATTTCTCGCGCTCGACGCCGACCACGTCCGTGTGGCCCATGAGCAGGAGCGGCTTCTTCCTGCCGTTGCCCCGGAGACGCGCGACGAGGCTGCCGCGCGCGGGTTCGAGCGCGAGGATTTCGCCGGGGATGCCCTCGCGGTCGAGCAGGGCCTTGAGGAACTGCGCGCCGCGCGTCTCGTTGCCGGGCGGGTTGACCGTGTCCACGCGGATGAAGGCGGCGAGGTTGGTGATGGTCTCGGTGAGCGCGGCGGGGAAGTTCGGCTGCGGCAGCGGGGCGGCGGTCAGCGGGGCGATGGCGACCATGCCAAGCAGGAGGAGAAGGAGCCGTTTCATAGCTGGAAGCTGGGCGAGTGGTAGCGCAGCAGGCCGGACGGGGCAAGTGATTCACTTGCTCCGGCAACTTCCCTTCGCCACGCATCATCGCCGCCGAACCGCCGCGATTGCCTTCCGGCCCCGGCTCCGCTTTCCTCTCCGCCATGCAACCGGTCCTCGACTACCTCGCCGCCCACGAAGCGCGCTTCCTGGGCGAGCTTTGCGACTACCTCCGCTTCCCCAGCGTCTCCGCCCAGCCGCTGCACAAGCCCGATCTGGAGCGCTGCGCGCAATGGATCGCGGAGCATTGCCGCGCCATCGGCCTCGAAGTCGAGGTCTGCCCCACCGCCGGCAACCCCATCGTGCTCGCCCGCACACCACGCAAGGCCGGAGCGCGCAAGCCGCACTACGTCGTCTATGGCCACTACGACGTGCAGCCGCCGGAGCCGCTCGAGCTGTGGAAGTCGCCTCCGTTCGAGCCTCGTGTCGTGGGCTGCAACCTCTTTGCCCGCGGCTCCTGCGACAACAAGGGCCAGCACTTCGCGCACTTGAAGGCGGTCGAGGCTTACCTGAAGACCGGCACCGAGCTGCCGTGCGACCTCACGTTTCTCATCGAGGGCGAGGAGGAGATCGGCTGCGAAAACCTCGCGCCATTCCTGCGCGCGCGGAAGCAGGACCTGCGCTGCGAGGCCTTCGGCATCTCGGACAACGGCCTGCCCAGCAAGAAGCACCCTGCGCTGACCTACGCGTTGCGCGGCATCCTCGCCGTGGAAATCCGCCTCGATGGTCCGAACCGCGACCTGCACTCCGGCCTTTTCGGCGGCGCGGTGGACAACCCGGCGATGGCCCTGGCGCAGATGCTCGCCAAGCTTCGCGACAGGCATGGCCGCGTCACCGTCCCCGGCTTCTACGACGACGTCGCGCCGCTCTCGAAGTATGAGCGCGCGATGCTGGCCAAGCTGCCCGGCAACGAAGCCACCTTTCGCAAGCTGGTCGGGGTGCCGGCGCTGTTTGGCGAGAAGGGCTTCACCAGCACCGAGCGCCGCACCGCGCGCCCGACCTGCGAGATCAACGGTCTCACCAGCGGCTACCAGGGCGAAGGCAGCAAGACCATCGTGCCTGCGTGGGCGCGCGCGAAGCTCACCTTCCGCCTCGTGCCAGACATGGATCCGAAGAAGGTCCAGCAGCTCATCGTCGCGCACCTGAAGAAGCTCTGCCCGCCGAGCTGCAAGCTGACCGTGGACGCCGGCCATGCGGGCGAGCCGTATCTCGTGCAGCCCGACAGCCCCCGCGCCCAGGCCGCGCTTCGCGCCCTGCGCTGCGCCTTCGGCTGCGAACCGGTGCTGATGCGCGAGGGCGGCTCCATTCCCATCGTGAACGATTTCAAGCGCATCCTCGGCGTCGAGACGCTGCTCCTCGGCCTCTCCCTCCCCGATGACAACGCGCACTCGCCCAACGAGAAGTTCGATCTCGACTGCTTCCACGCGGGCATGCGCATGAGCGCGCTGCTTTGGCCGGAGCTGGCGAAGCTGTGAGGAGCGTCCGCCCGCCGGCGCGGTGCCCCGGCGTAACCTCACTTCGTCGCGGGTCATCTGCTTCCCCACACATGAACCGTTGCTCGCTCCAGTTCCGCCGTGTTCTCAGTCGCGCGTTCTGCCTCGCGGCCTTGGTCATCGGCCAGCTCCTCCACGCGGCGGACACCCCGAAGTGGAACCTGCTCTTCATCACCGCCGATGACATGAACGCGGATTCCGTTGGCTGGATGGGCTGCAAGCTGGGCACGACGCCGAACCTCGACGCCTTCGCCGCCACCGCGCACCGGTTCGTGAACAACCACGTCACCGTGCCCATCTGCCAGCCGGGCCGCTCGGCGTTCATGACCGGGCGCGTGCCGCACCGCAACGGCGCGCTCGGCTTCCAGCCCATCACACCCGGCACGCCCACGCTCACGAGCGTGCTCAAGGCGGCGGGCTGGTTCACGGCGGTCATTGACAAGCACCCGCACATGAAACCGGACACAGAGTTTCCGTGGGACTTGAAGCTCTCCGGCTCGGGCAAGAACCCGCCGCTCTTCGGCGAGCACGTCGCGCAATGCATCAAGGCGGCGGCGGACGCAGGCAGGCCCTTCTTCCTCAACGCCAACATCACCGACCCGCACCGGCCCTTCGCCAACAGCGAGCAAGGCAAGGCTCAGAAGGCGAACCCGAAAAAGGCCGCCAAGCGCGACGCCGACGGACAGGTGAAGGCGTTCAAGCCCGAGGAAGTCACCGTGCCGTCGTTCCTTGAGGACATTCCCGAGGTGCGGCGCGAGGTGGCGCAATACTACTCCAGCGTGCGGCGCTTCGACGCGAGCTTCGGCGAGGCGATGAAGGCCCTGCGCGCCGCCGGTCGCGAGGCGGACACGGTCATCATCTTCCTCTCCGACCACGGCATGAGCTTCCCGTTCTCGAAGGCCACGGTCTATCGCAACGGCACCTGGGTGCCGGTGCTGGTGCGCTGGCCGGGCATGGACCAGCCGCAGCGGCGCGAGGAGTTCGTCAGCAGCGTGGACATCGTGCCGACACTGCTCGAAGTGCTGAAACAGCCGCCGCTCGCGGGCGTGGACGGTCGCTCGTGGCTGCCGCTGCTGCGCGGCGAGTCGCAGCCGGGCCGCGACTTCGTCATCACGCACGTCAACACGGTGAGCAGCGGCAAGAGCTTCGCGCAGCGCTGTGTGCGGACGCGGGATTTCAGTTATCAGTTTCACGCCTGGCCCAATGGCACGCCGCACTTCCGCGTCGAGGCGATGAACGGACTCACCTTCGGCGCGCTGGCGAAGGCCGGGGAGACTGATGCGCGCATCAAGTCGCGCGTGGAGCAGTTGATGGTCGGCAAGCCCGAGCAGTTTTTCGACCTCCGCGCCGACCCGGACGAGCGTGTGAACCTCCTCGCCGACGCGAAGCACGCGGCGGAGATTGCGCGGCTGAAGAAGCTGCTGCTCGCGCACATGGAAAAGACGGTGGACCCGCAGCTCGACAACTTCCGCAAGCTGATGAAGTGACCAATCCGTGCCGGCGACTTCTAGTCGCCGTCCGTGGGCAACAGCAGTTCGAGCACACCTCGACAGGTCCACCCGCAACACGGCGGCTGGAAGCCGCCGGCACGGTCACTTCCGCAAATCCACGCTCACCAGCTCCTTGTCGTTGCGGGCGATGATGTGGCCGTTGGCGAAGGCGGGATGCGACCAGACCACATCGCGACCTTGGTAGGAGAGCGTCGGCGCGAGCAGCTTGGTCCGGCTGAGTTCCTTCGGGCCGGTCGGACTGAGCGTCGCGATGATGAGGTCGCCGTTCTCGGCGCAGAGGAAGAAGCGGTTGCCGTTCTTCACGATGAAGGCGTTGGCGCTTTCCAGTTCCTCGCCCTTCGTGACGATGGCGCGATCTTCCCAGACGCGCCTGCCGGTGGCGGCTTCAAGGCAGCGGAACTGCCCGTGGTTGCACACGCCGTAGAGGTGGCCGCTTTCGAGGAACGGCGTGGTCATCAGCGCGTTGAGATGCGTGGTGTCTTTCTCGCTGATTTTCTTCGTGGCCCAGAGGGTCTGCGCGCCGGTGCCCGACGCGTCGAGCTTCAGCATGAGCGAGCCGTTGTAGAAGGACGTGACGTAGAGCAGGTCGCCGAGCTGGCGCGGCATGGTGATGGAGACGGCCGAGCGGATGGAGGAAGGGATGCTCCAAAACACCCGGCCCGTCTCGGGGTCAAGCCCGTTGAGCGCTTCGGCGTGCCAGATGATGAGCTGCCGCCGCCCGCCCGCCTCGATGATGACCGGCGGCGCGTAGCCCGGCTGCTTGGCTGTCAGTGCGCGCCACAGCTCCTTGCCGGTGTCCTTGTGAAAGGCGACCGCCACCGTGCCGTTGCCGCCGACGAGGCAGATGAGCTTGTCGCCGTCGAGCAACGGATGCGCGGCGAAGCCCCACAGCGGCGTCTTCACGCCAAAGTCCTTTTTGAACTGCCTCGACCAGACGACCTGCCCGTCCTTCGCGTCGAGACAAAGCAGATGCCCCTCGGTGCCGAGCGTGAAGACCCGTCCGCCGCGGACCACCGGTGTCGCGCGCGAGCCGGTGTTGTAACTCACGCCGTAGGCCGCGTCGTATTCGTGCTGCCAGATCGTCTTGCCGGTCGCCTCGTCGAGGCACCGCACGCGTTCCGTGCCCGCCACCACGCTGAGGTCGAACGGGTCTTCCTCGTTCACCTTCGCGCCCTTCGCCACCTTGCGGTCCGTGACGAACACGCGCCCGCCCGCGACTGCCGGGCCGGAGAAGCCGGGGTTCACCGGCACGCGCCAGCGCACCTTCGGCCCGCCCTCGGGAAACTTCTCCACGATGCCCGCCTCGCGCCAGACCGAGTCGCGTTGGGGGCCGAGCCACTGCGGCCAATCGTCGGCGTGCAGGAACGGGGCTGAGATGAGCGCAACGAGGAACGGCGAAAGCTTGAAGCGAGAGCGGGGTCGCATGGGCAAGGTTTAGCCACCTGGCAAACGGTAAGCAATGCGCGGTTCCGCCCAAATGAGTTGCTCAAGCCGCGAAGAGATTGACGATGGGTGGCAGGCTCGCAAACCTAGCCGCATGAATGCGAAACGGTCTGGCGGAGGGAATGCCTCGATCCGCGAACGATTCGTCCGTTGCCTCGAGCTGTTGACGTTGATAACCGGCCTGCTTGTTTCCAGTGGCTGCGCGTCTTATTCGCACGCCCTCATTGCGAAGCCGCACAAGGAGGTTGCGACCAAGCTTCAGCAGCACTTCACCTCGGAGCCACGGGAGATTTACGGCTTGGAGCAGACCGTGAACCGGAAGGTTGCCCGGTTTCAATTCTCAGAAGAGCTCCGCAAGGTTGGGGGAATCCAGACGGAGGTGTTTGCCTTGCCCACCGATGATGGCACAACGCGGGTCATGGTTCGCACCGTCAACGTCAAACCAAGGGTAATCGGATGGTCGGAAGCGACGCGGATGCCTGACCGCGAAGCCAGGTGGCTGGAGCGCATCAAGGGGCTGTTCAGGCCGGAAGCACGTTGACGCAGGTTGAGGTTGAACTCGGCTTCACAAGCTAGGCATGCACTGCTTTGCAGATTGCCTTCGCGCGTTCCTTGGACATCCTCCCTCGCACGCTATGAAACCAGCCCTGTTGCTCCTCTCTGTCTTCGCCTCCCTCTGCTGTTCCACCCACGCCGCTGACGATTACGTCCCCGGCCCGGACTCCAAGAAGCAGCCCGGCGTCCCCGAGGGCGAGGTGCTCAAGTTCAGCTTCGAGAACAGCAAGATTTTCCCCGGCACCTACCGCGACTACTGGGTTTACGTGCCCAAGCAATACGACCCCGCCAAACCCGCGTGCGTCCACGTCAACCAGGACGGCGTGCAATACCTCGCGCCCGTCGTCTTCGACAACCTCATCCACCGGAAGGAACTGCCGGTCATCATCGGCGTCTTCGTCATGCACGGGCGGGTGAAGGCGGCGAGCACCAACGCGCTTGACCGCTTCAATCGCAGCTACGAATACGACGGCCTCGGCGACAACTACGCCCGCTTCATTCTGGAGGAGCTGCTCCCCGACGTGGAGAAGCGCACGGCCACTGACGGCCGGCCCATTCGCCTGAGCAAGAGCGGCAACGACCGCGCCATCTCCGGCTCCAGCAGCGGCGCGATCGCCGCCTTCACCGCTGCTTGGGAACGGCCCGACGCCTTCAGCCGCGTGTTCAGCACCGTGGGCACGTTCGTGGATCAGCGCGGCGGCAACGACTACCCCTCGATGATTCGCAAGGCCGAGCCGAAGCCGCTGCGCGTTTTCCTCCAGGATGGCAGCAATGACGCCAACGGCGTCGGCGGCAACTGGTTCCTCGCCAATCAGGAAATGCTCTCCGCGCTGGAGTTCGCCGGCTACGAGGTCAACCACGCGTGGGGCGACGGCGGCCACAATGGCAAGCACGGCACCGCCATCTTCCCCGACGCCATGCGCTGGCTCTGGAAGGACTGGCCCAAGCCCGTGACCAAGGGCGTCGGCTCCAAGGCCCCCGTGATGAGCGTGCTCGTCGCGGGTGAGGAATGGCAGCTCGTCAGCGAAGGCCACGGCTTCACCGAAGGCCCCGCCGCGAATGCCAAGGGCGAAGTCTTCTTCACCGACATCCCCAAGAGCCGCATTCACAAGGTCGGCCTCGATGGCAAGGTTTCCGTCTTCGCCGAGGACACCGGCAACGCCAACGGCCTCGCGTTCGGCCCCGATGGGCGGCTCTTCTCCTGCGCCAACGGGAAAAAGCAGATCAGGGCCTACGACCCCAGCGGGAAGTTCACCGTCATCGCCGAGGGCCTTGACTCCAACGACCTGTGCGTCGGCACCAACGGGAACCTCTACGTCACCGACCCGCCGAACAAGCAGGTCTGGCTCATCAAGCCCGGTGGCGCGAAGCGCGTCGTGGACAAGGGCCTCGCCTTCCCGAACGGCGTCCGTCTCACGCCCGACCAGAGCCTGCTGCTCGTCGCGGACATGCGCGGCCAGTTCGTCTGGTCCTGGCACATCAACGCCGACGGCACGCTCGCTGCGAAGCAGGCCTACCACCATCTCCGCATCGCGGACGGCCGCACCGAGAGCGGCGCGGACGGCATGACCACGGACACCCAGGGCCGTCTCTATGTCACCACGCACCTCGGCATCCAGTTCTGCGACCAGGCGGGCCGCGTGAACGGCATCATCGCCAAACCGCAGCCCAAGTGGGTGGCGAACGTCGTCTTCGGCGGCGCGAACCTCGATGAACTCTACGTCTGCTGCTCCGACAAGGTTTTCAAGCGCAAGACGCAGGTGAAGGGCGTCCTCTCCTTCCAACCGCCCATCAAGCCGCCGACGCCGAGGTTGTGAGCTGAATTACACGGTCCTCACCTGCTTCAATCAGACGACCGGCACCGCAGCCGACTGAAGCTGGACAACGGGTGGCGGTTTGCGGAGCCTGCCAGGAGCCGGGCACGCCAGCACCGGAGAACTGAACAGATGAGCACTCCAGACGAAGCCGCAGCAGGGAGGGATGTGGCCGGACGCGAGAATACAGGCCGACCTGACGAGGGGGCCGACGCCAGAGCGGCAGCGTCTGACTTGCGGTCGGCGGATGATTCGGAGGGAACCTGGAAATCCAAATTCGTTGGCGTGTTTCTGGCGCTCATTTTCGGACCACTGGGGCTGTTTTACTCCACGGTTTCCGGCGCGTTGATCATGATTGTCATGGCGGTGCCTATTTACCTCATCACGCGCGGAGATTGGTGGTTCAGCATCGGAGGCCGCCTGGTTTGCGCTGTTTGGGCATACGCAGCGCTTTACGAGGAGGACGGCGCACCGAACCCGGGACGAGATTCAGCCCGGCTGCTCAACCAGGCAGCCGCCCTTGAAAAAAATGACGTTCCTCAAGCGGTCTCAGGCTACGAGGAAATCATCAGGCTGTTTCCCGACACTGCGGCCAGCCAGGAGGCGGCCCGGAACATTCAGTCTTTGACGCGGCGGAAATAGGGGCTGGACAGCAATTGTCTCGTCCAATTTTCCCCTGCGGAGATCACCTCGGCGCGGCAATGAAACTCGCCACCGGCTTCCCGTCCGCCCAGTTCCACACGCGCACTTCGCCGTTGTGCGCGCCGCTGGCGAGCCACTTGCCGGGCGCGTGCGCGGCGAGGGAATAGATGCGTTCGCCGTGGCCGGAGAGCGCGCGGACGAGGGAACGGTCGTCGAGCTTGTGCTGGCGCACCTGAGCGTCTGCACCACAACTGAAGACCTGGTCGCCGGCCAGCAGCACACGGAACAGCTCGCCCTCCGCACCGGAGATTTTGCCGCCCCGCTTGCCATCTTTCGCCGCCCAGAAATGGACTTCCTTGTCGCGGCCGCACGAATAGACCGTCTTGCCATCCTCGGTGAAGGCGACGCCGGAGACGGGCGCTTCGTGGCCCATGTAGCTGGCTTCGAGGTCGCCGGTGGCGAGATTGAAGACGCGCGCGGTGCGGTCGCGGCTGGCGCTGGCGAGGTGCCTGCCGTCGGGGCTGAAGGCCAGCCCCAGCACCCAGTCCGCGTGCTGCTGGAGGAGGCGCACTTCCCTGCCGTCGGGCACGGAGAAAATGCGGATGGCGTTGTCCGCTCCACCGGCGGCGAGGCGCGCGCCGTCCGTGTCGAAGGCCAGCGCCATCACGGTGTCAATGGTCGAGGCGAGGACTTTCGCAACGTCGCCTTTCGCCACGTCCACGAGCGCCACTTCGCCGGACTGGCCGGGTGAGCCGCCACCCACCGCGAGCCATTGCCCGGCGGGATGCCACGCGAGCGCCTGGATGCGTTGCGGGAGGTTCTTCACGCGGCGCAGGAGCTTGCCCGTGGCCGGATCCCAGAGCGTGACTTCATGATAACCGCTGGCGGCGAGCTGCTTGCCGTCCGGGCTGAAAGCGAGCGCCGCAACGGGCACGGGCCGCGCGTAGCTGGCCGGCGGGTTCGGATGCGGCACGCGGGGGATGAGCGAGGCGAGATGGGCCTTCGCGTCGGGGCCGTCGAACTTCGCGCCCTGCTGAATCCACTTCTCGATGAGCGCGATCTGCGCCTTGGGCAGCGGGTCGTCCTTCTGCGGCATCCGGTCATCGGCATCCGTGGTGACGAGCAGGCGGAAAAGCTCGCTCTTCGCCGGCTCACCGGGCGTGACGGATGCGCTCTTGCTCGCACCGGCCTTCATCAGCGTCTCGAAATTGTGGAGCTGGTAGTTGCCCTTCGCTTTCTCCGGCCCGTGGCAGGTGACGCACTTCCGGGCGAGGATCGGCGCGACTTCCTTGGTGAAGCTTACCTCGCCCGGCGCGGCGAAGGAAATGGACGCCAGCGTGCTCACCGCGAAGCCAGCGAAGGCCCGGCGCAAGCCGGTCGGGGACAAGTGGCAGCAGCGCGTCATGTGGCTGTGGACTGTGCAAGCGCGTGAACCATTCGGCAAGCGGGCGCACGCTCCACCATGTCGTTCCTGCGGCCACCTTGTCCCTGCGGCTGAAGCCTCGCTCACGCCTTCGGCAGCGTGACGTTCTCCAAGCCCAGCTTGAAGAAATGCTCCGGCGGCGCGGGTTCGCAGACGTGCCAGCCTTGCACGTAGTCCACGCCGATGGTCTTGAGCACCTGCAACACGCCGGCGTTGACGACGTATTCCGCCACGGTCTGCTTGCCGAGGATGTGCGCGATTTCGTTGATGGACTTCACCAGCGCGCGGTTGATGGGGTCCACGTCCACCGAGCGGATGAAACTGCCGTCAATCTTGAGCACGTCCACCGGCAGGTCGCGCAGGTAGAGCATCGAGGACGCGCCCGCGCCGAAGTCGTCGAGCGCGAAGCGGCAGCCGAGCTGCTTGATGGCGGTGACGAGCTGGCGCGCGTGCGCGAGGTTCTGGATCATCGCCGTCTCGGTGATCTCGAAGAGCACGCGGTCGGGCGCGATGTTCGAGGCGGAGAGCAGGCGCTCGACGATGACCGGGAGGTGGGCGTTGTTGAGCGTGCGCGCGGAGAGGTTGATGGAGAGTGACAGCTTCGGGTGCGCCGCCAGCAGGTTCATGGACTCGTAGAGCGCGAACTGGTCTATCTGCTGCATGTTCCCGAAGTTCTCGGCGGCGGAGAGGAACTGCCCCGGCATGATGATCTTGCCGTCGGGATCGCGCAGGCGGACGAGCGCCTCGAAATACGCGCGGCCGTCCGCGCGCAGCGGCAGGATGGGCTGGAGCCACATCTCCATGCGACGGTCGCGCAGGGCGTCCTTGATGCGGATGCTCCAGCCGGCCTCGGTGCTGAGCTGCGCGATGGCCTGGTTGTCCGGGCGGAAGACCTCGTGGCCGTTGCGCCCGTGGGTCTTCACGTAGTAGCAGGCGGAGTCCGCGTGCGAGAGCGCGTCCTCGGCGGTGACTTCACCGTCAATGCGCGACAGCCCGATGCTCGCGGTGCAGCAAAACGCCCTGCCGCCCTCCTTGAAGCGATAGCCGTCGAAGAGCTGCACCAGCAGCCGCGCGAACTGCGTGGCGGCCGCCTCGTCCGCGCCGTTGAGCAGCATGGTGAACTCGTCGCCGCCGAGCCGCGCCAGCTCGTCGCCCGGCCGGAGCTGGTCGTGCAGCGTGCGCGCGATGTCCACCAGCAGCCGGTCGCCCGCCTGGTGGTCAATCGAGTTATTGACGACCTTGAAGTTGTCGAGGTCGAGGTAGAGCAGAAAGCTGTGCGCGCCGCGCTGGGCCTTGTCCACGGCGCTTTGCAGCACTTCGAGGAAGAACCGCCGGTTGTGCAGGCCGGTGAGCGGGTCGTGGTTGGCGAGGTAGAGCAAGTCCTCCTCCAACCGCTTGCGCTGCGTGATGTCGGTGAAGATGAGGACGACGCCGAGGAAGGCCCGGCGCTCGTCGCGGATGGCATCGGCGCGGCAGAGCGTCGGGGCGAGCCGCTCACCGGACGCGCGCATTTCCAGCTCGCCGCTCCACGCGCCGCCTTCCTCGCAGGTGCGCCACATTTCATCCCACAGCTCCGGCCGCTGGAAGAGCCGCCGATGCCGCTCGGACACACCAAGGTCGGGCGCGCCCAGCCCGAAGAAATCCGCGTAGGCCTCGTTGACGTAGGTGACGCGGCCCTCGGGATTCAGGATCGCAATCGCGTCGCCCGCCGCGTCCACCGCGCGGCTGATGCGCAGCATCTCCTCGTGCGTGCGCTGGCGCTCCTGCGCCACGGCCTCCTGCGCGTCATCGGCGGCGGACTTGCGCTTGAGCGTGGCGATGATGCGGGCCTGGACCTCGAGGAAGTTGAACGGCTTGTTGACGTAGTCCACCGCGCCGAGGTTGAACGCGCGGAGCTTGTCCTCCGTGCGCTCGCGGCCCGTGATGACGATGACGGGGATGTGCTTGAGCGCGGGGTTCGCCTTGAGCGCGGCGAGCACGTCCAGGCCGTCCATGTCCGGCAGGCCGAGGTCGAGCAGCACGAGATCGGGCACCTTGGCCTGCGCCAGTTCCAGCGCCCGCTTGCCTTCGCCGGCGGTGTCCGACTCGATGTTGTCGGCCTGGAGGGAAATCGCCAGCAGGTCGGCCATCTCGGGACTGTCCTCGACGATTAAGACTCGCGGTGTGCGCATGATGAACCGTGGCTGCTGACACGCTGATGATTCCGCGTGACACCTCAAAGTCCAACACTAAATCCGTGTGGGTAGAAGCAGGCAGGACGTGTTCACCAAGCATTGGCAAGCGAATGGGGTCCGGCGAATGAAATTGAGAGCCATTCGCTTGCCCCCATTAGTTTGCCAACGCGCTTACAGCGACAGCAGCAGCTTCTTGATCTCCTTCAGCACGGCGAGCGGCTCGGTCTTGGTCAGGCGCGGGAACTTGCCGCCGAGCTGGATGTAATCGCCGCGCCGGTGGAGCATCAGCTTGCCGGCCTTGGTCTCAATCGCGTCGAGGCCGCGTTCGCCGGCCAGCAGCTTCAACTCGGTGGCGAGCAGCAGCAGCTCCACCGGCTTGGGCGGTGTGCCGTAGCGGTCCTTCAACTCGCGTTGCAGCGCGTCCACATCCGCCTTCGACTCGGCCTGGGCCAGCTTGCGATAGGCCTCGATGCGGTGCTGCGGCTCGCTGATGTAGGCCGGCGGCAGGAACGCACCACCCTTCTTCACCTCGACAACTTCCTCCTCCCGCTCGCGGCGGCCTTTCTGAACCCACACGCCGCCCTCGCGCGGGACCGAGATGGACGTCTGGGGCCGCGAGGACTGTTCCTGCCTCGTCAGTCTATCTTCTCTCTTCTCCTTTCTATCCTCTGCCTCCCCCTCTGCCACCGGATTCATCGCCAGGAAATCCAACCGCAGCGTCGCATTTGTCCGCTGCTTCACCTTCTCGCCCTTCAGCGCGGCCACGCTTTGCTTGAGCAAATTGCAGTAAAGCTCGAAGCCCACCGCCGTGATGTGGCCGCTCTGCTGCGCGCCCAGCAGGTTGCCCGCGCCGCGAATCTCCAGGTCGCGCATCGCGATTTTGAACCCGCTGCCGAGCTGCGCGTATTGCTTGATGGCGCTCATGCGCTTGCGCACGTCCGTGAGCAGGCGCGCGTGGCGCGGCAGGAGCAGGTAGGCGAACGCCTGGTGCTTGTAGCGGCCCACGCGCCCGCGCAACTGATACAACTGGCTCAACCCAAACCGGTCCGCGCGGTCAATGATGAGCGTGTTCGCGTTCGGAATGTCCAGGCCGCTCTCAATGATGGTCGTGGACAGCAGCACGTCGGCCTCGCCGTTCACGAACTTCGTCATCACGTCCTCCAGCTCGTCGCCGCTCATTTGCCCGTGGCCCACGACGACGCGCGCGTGCGGCACGAGGAGCTGCAACTTCGACCGCATCGCCTCGATGGTCGTCACCCGATTGTGCAGGAAGAACACCTGCCCGCCGCGTCCCAGCTCGCGGAGGATGGCGTCGCGGATGACGCGGTCGTCGTAGTGCTCCACGATGGTCTCGACCGGCAGCCGGTCCTGCGGCGGCGTCTGAATCGTGCTCATGTCGCGCGCCCCGGTGAGCGCGAGATACAACGTGCGCGGGATGGGCGTCGCCGAGAGCGTCAGCACGTCCACATGGGTGCGCATCAATTTGAACTTTTCCTTGTGCATCACGCCGAAGCGCTGCTCCTCGTCAATGATGACCAGCCCCAGCTCCTTGAACGTCACGTCGCTCTGCACGAGCCGGTGCGTGCCGATGACGATGTCCACCGCGCCCGCTGCGAGTTGCTCCACGACCTTGAGCTGCTCCTTGCGCGTGCGGAAGCGCGACAGCAGCTCAACGCGCACGGGGTAGTCCGCCATGCGCTCGCGGAAGGTGTTGTAATGCTGCTGCGCCAGCACGGTCGTGGGCACGAGGAGCGCGACCTGTTTGCCGCCCATCACGGCCTTGAACGCGGCGCGGATGGCCACCTCGGTCTTGCCGAAGCCCACGTCGCCGCACACCAGGCGGTCCATCGGCTTGGCGATTTCCAAGTCGTGCTTTGCCTCGGCAATGGCGCGGAGCTGGTCGGGTGTTTCCTCGTAGAGAAAGGAGCTTTCAACCTCGCGCTGCCACGGCGTGTCCGGCCCGAACGCATGACCCGGCTGCGTGGCGCGTTTCGCTTGAATCGCGAGCAAGTCCGCCGCGACATCGCGCACCGCGCGCTCGGCCTGCTGCTTCGTCTTCTCCCAACGCTTGCCCCCGAGCGTATTCAGCGGCGGACGCATCTTGCCCGCGCCGACGTATTTGCTGATGAGATGCGCCTCGGTGACGGGGACGTAGAGCTTGGGCGGCTCGCGGTCGGTGTCGGACGGCGCGTATTCGAGCACGAGGCACTCGATGCCCTCCTCGACACGGGTAGCAGCCGACGTGAGAAGGCTCTGATTTGATTTCGGGGAAGAAGATGGAGCCTCCTCACGTCGGCTGCTACCAGGAGCGGAGGCGTCTCCCGCCGGCCGCAGCGCCTCCGCATCCAAGTGATGCCGTTCGCGTCCGGGCTTGTTCGTGGGCAGCACCTTCAAGCCCTTGAAACGCCCGATGCCGTGCTGCAAGTGAACGACGTAATCGCCCTCCTCCAGCTCCGCGAAGTCAATGTCCATGCTGGAGCGCGCGGCTATCGCGTGCGCCGACTTCATCCGCCGGGGCCGCTGCACCTTGTAGCGACCAAAGACCTCCGCGTCCGTCACGACCACGAACTTCGCCGCCTCACACAAGAAGCCGCGCGCAAGGGTGCCGAGACTAACCACAGGGAACTGGAGGATGGGGAACGGTGAATGGTCCTTCGGCGCATGACCCATCTTCCGGCTCCTAAGTTTCCGGTCATCCACGCGTTGGGAAAGCGCCTGGGTCGCATGAGCCAGCGCGTTTGGAGCCTGAGAGGATGCGTTTGTCCCTTGAGCCGGCACGTTTGGCGCATGAACCACCGGGTTTGGCGCATGGGCGGACGGGTCTGCTTCATGACCAAGCACGTTCAGCGCACGCGTGTCCAGATTGGGCGCATAAGGAGGCGCGTCGGGTGAATGGGTGCCCTGATTTGGCTCATGAGTGGGGGCGTCCGGGGTATGAGCGGGTGCGTTCGGCGTATGTGGAGGCGCGTTTAGTCCAAGTAGTGTGACATTTGGCGTATGAGTGTGCCGGTTTGACAGTTGGTGGCGCACATTCGACGTATTGGTGTGCAGGTTTGACGCACCAGGCTGCGTGCTGATGGGCTCAATGGCCTCTCCCAGTCGCTCGACTGGTGATTCCAAGCCCATTTCCCGCCAAACCTCCTGAAAGCGTTGCGCCTCGCCGTCATTGTTGCACACTACTTGAACGTGGAAACCCTGTCGCAACCAACTGGCGAGCTGGTGGAAGAAGGCTTGGCGCTGCGCCAAAGCAATTTCCTGCTCCGGCATGCGGTCGGAGATGGGCCGGAAGGCTTCGAGAGAGGAAAGCTGGAGTGAGAAGTGATTAGTGATTAGTGAGGAGTCCGCATCGATGGGATCGGCGCGCTCAGGAATGGACAACGCGCTCTCTTCTTCCTCGCCCCCATTGGGGGAGAGGGCCGGGGAGAGGGGGTGGGTGTCAGTAGCCAGCGGGTCATCGGAAGAAGCCCGGCCGGCAAGCCCGTGCGTCGCCCGCAGCGGGCCGGAAAGGACTTTGGCAGGAAAATTAGGGGCAGAAAAATTGGGATTGGAATCTTCCTGCCCATAATTTTCCTGCCCAATCACTTCTGCCATCGCTCCCCCGCCCATTGGCAGCGAGCAACTGTCCTCCAGCAAGGCCACCACCGTCAGCTTGCGCCGCAAGAGTTCCCCGCGCAGTTCTTCCCAGCTTGCGAAGAACGGGTCGTTGGTCGGGACCAGTTCGCCGTATTCCTCCGCGTGCCGCTCGATGGCCTCGGGGTCGCCGAGAATGACGATGGTTTCGTCCGGCAGGTAGTCGAGCAACGTCGCCAGGGGTGCGGATGGCGCGCCGCCGGTTCCGCGTTCCGCGTTCCGCGTTCCGCGTTTCAACACGCCCAGTTCTCCCGCTGGAGGCAGAACAATCTCGCTCATCTCCCCGCCCTCGCGCGACACCTGTGTGACCGGGTCGAACGTCCGCAACGACTCCAGTTCATCCCCGAAGAACTCCAGCCGCACCGGCCACGGACTGGTGAGCGGGAACACATCCACGATGCCACCGCGCAAGGCAATTTCGCCCTTCGCCGAGACTTGCGCCTCGGAGTCGTAGCCGTTGTCCTCCAGCCATTCGATGAGGTCGAGCGGGTCCACGCGGTCGCCGCGCCGCAATGTGCGCGTGCGCGCCGCGAGCAGGGCCGGCGGGAACGTGCGCTGAAGCAGCGCGGTGATGCTCGTCGTCACCAATGCGGAATGCGGAATGCGGAATGCGGAATCTGTGGCCGCGTGCGCCCGGCCCTCATTCCGCACTCCGCATTCCGCACTCCGCATTAGCTCAACGAGCGTTTCCAACCGCTCGCTGATGACATCCGCGTGCGGGAGCTTGTCCTCGTGCGGCAGGATTTCCCACGCGGGGAAGAATCGGAGATGGGAGATGGGAGTCCGGAGATCGGAGTTCGGAGACCGGAGATGGGGCGGGAAAAACGACGCCTTCTCCTTTTGACCGCTGACCACTGGCCGCTGACCGTTCTCGCGCAGCCACGTCTCCAAGTCCTGATGCAGGACTTCCTGCGCCTTCAGATTCTCCGCCACGAGCACGATGGGCCGCTGCGGAAACTCCCGATGCAACCACGCGGCCAAAAACGCGTATCCCGAGCCGGTGACGCCGCCACAAGTCAACGCGCCGCCCGACTCCACACGCCGCAGCAGGCCCTGCGCGGCGGGAGCGTGGCGAAGACGCGAAAACAGCTCGTCGAACATGCAGGCGGGCAAGCCCCACCAGCGAACCGCAGGCTGTCATTCACGCACCGAACGCGTCAAGGATGGCGGGAGGGAAGGGAACCCAAAGATTTGGGACGGACAAAGATGGGAAACTGGTGTGGGCAGCCCCTGAACTTGGAACTCAATGGCAGGAAGATTAAGGGCAGGAAAATTGGGAGGAAAAATCTTCCTGCCCATAATTTTCCTGCCCGGCTCCTCGTCTTTGTCCGCCCCAAATCATTGGGTCTTCCTCAGACATTCCGCTTCAGCCGCGCCGCGTAGAAGCCGTCGAAGCCCTCGCGGTCGGGGCGCAGATGAAGTTCCTGCTCCAGCGTCCACGTCGCGCCATGCTCGGCGAGGAAGACTTGAATCTGTCGTTCGTTTTCGTCGGGCTGCAGGCTGCATGTGGCATAGACCAGTTTCCCGCCGGGCTTCACGAACTGCGAATAGTCCGCGAGGATGCGCGCCTGCACGCGCGTCAGCCGCGCGACTTCCTTCGCGGTCAGCTTCCACTTCACGTCCGCGTTCCGGCGCAACGTGCCGAGGCCGGAGCACGGCACGTCCAGCAGCACGCGGTCGGCGCTGGCGAACAAGTCCTCATGCACCTGCTCCTTGTCGAGCACGCCCAGCTCGATGATGGAGATGCTCGCGCGTTTGGCGCGCTCGGCCAGCGCATGAAGCGGCTTGTCGCGCACGTCGAGCGCGAGCAAACGACCTTTGTTCTTCATCAACGCCGCGAGGTGCAGCGTCTTGCCGCCCGCGCCGCAGCACGCGTCAATCACCGTCTGGCCCGGCTCGACTTGCAGCAGCGGCGCGACGTGTTGCGACGCGGCGTCCTGAATCTCGAAGAGGCCGTTGCAGAAGGCGGTCGAGTTGCCGAGTTTGCGGCGTTCCTTGAGGCGCAGGGCATCGGGCAGGCCGGAAACTTCCTCGGCCTCGATGCCTTGCAGCGCGAGGTCCGCCCTGAGCGCGCCGGCGGTGGTGTGTAGGGAATTCGCCCGCAGGAAAACATCGGCGGGCTGGTTGAGCGCCGTGAGCAAGGCCGGCCACTCGGTGCCGAACTCCTTGGCTCCGAGTTCAAACAGCCAGTCGGGCACGGAGGCGCGAATCGCGAGTGGCGTTTCACTGGTAGGGCCGACCGGCTGGTCGGCCTTGGCATCCCCCGCCAACATCGCTGCGCTCGTTGGCTCGCTGCTGGCCGGCCCGCAGGTCGGCCCTACCGGGTTGCGCCTCGCCCAATATGCCTCCCACAACGTCCGCACGCGCTCCTCCGTGATGGCGTCGGGCAGCAGGCACTCGGCATCGGGCAGACCGGCGAGGTGCCAGTTCAGCCGCCACCAGCGGACATTCTCGTAAACGCTCTCCGCGAAGAGCCGGCGGTCGCGCGCGCCCCACTTGCGGTTGGCCTTGAGCCGCGCGTCCACGACCTGCTCCGCGTGCTGGTTGCGCGCGAAGATGTCGCCGAGCGCGGCGAGGATCTGCGTGGTGAGGTTGGGGTGAAGGGTCATCGAGAGTGTTCAGTATTCAGTGTTCAGTAATCAGCCACCAGTCAGCGCGCCGACGACGAAGCCGACTGAACACTGAATACTGCTTACTGAATACTCTTTCCGCGTCAGTGGGCGTGCTTGAACGACGCGTGGTCGGCGCTGCCGCCGGCGAGCAGAAACGCGAGGAGGTCAAGAACCTGCTCCTTGTCCAACGAGTTGAGCAGCGCGGCGGGCATGAGCGAGAGCGTCGAGGCTTTGCGCGACTTGATGGCGGACTTGGCGACCTTCTGGATTTGGTTCGCCGCCGGGCCGGTCTGGATGGTCACGCTCGACGCGTCCTCGGCGAGGACGAGGCCGGAGAGCGAGTTTTCGTCGCCGAGTTCGAGGGTCACGTTGCGATACTTCTCCTCGATGGTCTTCGAGGGCTCGAGGATTTCCTGCAACACGGCTTTGGCGTCGCCTTTGTATTTCTTCACCACGTCGCTGAGGCTCGGGCCGAAGGCGACGCCGGTCTTGCCGAGCTGGTGGCATTGCGCGCAGGCGAGCGCGGTGAAGGTCTGCTGGCCGCGCGCGAAGTTGCGGTGCGTGCCCACGCGTTTCAGGTCGGCGGCGAAGTCGGCGAGCTTCCACTCGGTGATTTTGGGCGCGGCCTCGGGGTTCTTCGCGAGGAACTCGGCAGGGTTATTCGCCACGATGAGCGTGCCGCGCATGATGAGGTGGTGGCCGGGAAACGTGCAGACGTAGGGATACGCGCCCTCGGTCTGCGGCGCGGTGAACTCGATGACCTGCTCCTTGCCGTGGTCGAGGAGTTTGCTGGCCCAGATGATGTCGGGGCTTTGCGGAACGAAGCCGACATCGAAGCCCTTCGCGCCGAGTGCCATCGCCTTCTCGCCGATCTCGTTGGCCTTGCCGGGCTTCACGAGGAGAATGTTGTGCGGCATGAAGTCCGGGTTGGCGAAGGTCAGCTTGATTTTCTTGCCCGGCTTCACGGCGAGCTGCTTCACGGCATACATCATGCGCTCCGGCACGGTGCCGATGCGGATGGTGGTGAGCGCGGGCGTGTCCGAGAGGATGCCGGACTTTTGCGCGGCGACTTCGGCAAGGCCCGCGATGACGCCGCCGCGCGTGGAGGCCTCCACGTTGAACCACAGGTGCTTGACCGTGTTCGCCGCGATGCGCGCGTGCGGCTCGGGGGACTTGAGCACCAGGTCGAGCAACGCAGTGTTCTTCACGTTGTGCTGCTGGTGGAGCCACAGGCCTTCGAGCAAGTGATGCGCGTGCTCGGCCTTCGTCGGGTCGAACTGCTTGAGCCAGCTCTGCGTCGCGGCGATGACTTCCTTGGTGTCGCGCGCGCTCAACTCGATGCGCGTCCGGTGGCGCACGCCATCGGCGGGATGCTTCAGGTTTTCCAGCAACGCGGGAATGGGTTGGCCGGCGATGGCCACCGGCTTTTGCAGCGGACGGCCCTTGGCGGTGATGCGGTAGATGCGGCCGTGTTTGTGGTCGCGGTTCGGGTCGCGGACGTTGTGCTGCATGTGGCCGATGATGACGTTGTGCCAGTCGGCCACGTAGAGCGCGCCGTCGGCTCCGAAGATGGCGTCGGACGGACGGAAGTTCTTGTCGCCGCTCATGAGGAAGCCGCGCGACTTGTCCTCGGTCTTCGAGCCGTCGGCGTTTTCCTTCATCACGGTCAGCTCGTCGCCCGCCGGCTCGCCCCAGACCGTGCCGTTGGTGGCGTTGCGCGCGAGGCTGTAGTGCTTGATGCCGAGGAAGCCGATGACGTTGCAGATGAGGAAGTCACCCTGCATGGACTCGGGGAAGTGCGTGCTGGAGACGACTTCGCTCGCGGTGACGGGGCGAACTTCCTTCTTCAGCAGCTCGGCCATCTTGAAGCCTTTGCCATCGGGCCGCACTTGATACGCGCGGCCGCCGGTGCCGCCGGTCGCGTAGTGGTAGCCCCAGCGGTCGAACGCGATGCCGTGCGGGTTCGGCGAGTTGGGCGCGTGCATCGCGATGGTGAAGCGGCGCGGGTCGAAGCGATACATCGCGCTCGCGCCGGTCTGGAGCGACGGTCCCCACGGATGCTCGTGGTTGTGCACCATGAAGACGCCGCTCTGCCAGTAGATGCCGCCGTCCGGCCCGTGGATGAGGTTGTTCGCGCCGTGGTGCGTGTCGGAGGAATCCAAGCCTTGCAGCATCACGATGCGGACATCGGCCTTGTCGTCGCCGTCGGTATCCTTGAGGAACACGATTTCCGGCGGGCACGTCACGAGCACGCCGCCGCCCCAGAACTCGAAGCCGAGCGGGTTCTGAATTTTCGCGAACTCCGTCATGCGGTCGGCTTTGCCGTCGTTGTTGTCGTCGTGGAAAATCAGCAGCGCGTCGTTCATCGGCTTGAGCGGCTCCCACATCGGGTAGGTCGGCCACACGGAAGCCCACAGGCGGCCCTTCGCGTCCACCTGCATCTGCACGGGGTTGATGAGCTGCGGGAAGCGCGCTTCGTCCGCGAAGAGATTCGCCTCGAAGCCCTTCGCCAGCGCCATGTGCTTGAGGCCCTCCTCGCCGCTGATGTAGCGGAGCGCGCCTTCCTTCACCGCGCTGGAACTCTTGCTCTTGCCGCCGACGTTCGAGATGACGGGCACAGGTCGGGGCACGTTGCTGTCGTCAATGTTCTTGTCCTTGCCCACCGCGCGCGCCCAGACGCGCTCGTCGCGGTTCGCGGTCAACACGTCGAACATCGCCAGCTCATGCTGGAGGACCACGGCGTTGTTCTGGCCGTCCACGAAGGACAGCGTCGAGCGCCCGCCGAACACGTCGTTCGCGTCGCGCGAGCGGTAGCGCGCGTGCCAGTGCGATTCCTTGTCAAGCACGGCAGCGCGGAGCGATTCCATCGAGCCGGACGCGCTGACAGACTTGCCGAGTAACCTCTTCGCGATGACTTCCGCGAGCTGGCGATTGCCGTCCTCGGTGAGGTGAACGCCGTTGATGGTCAGCGGCGTGCGCGCGGACTTGAAGAGCGCGAGGGAGGGGTGGAAAAGGTCCACGAACGCCACGCCCGCTTCCTTCGCAGCGGCCTCGGTGGCCTTCGTGTAGGCCTCGAGCTGGACGTTGTGGGCCTTGCCGTCGGGCACGTTCGGGTTGCGCGTGTCCTCGTGCGCGATGGGGCTGAAGAGGACGATGCGTGGGAACGATTTGCCGTTCGCCTTCGAGCCGCGCGTGGTGCGGACGAAGTCCACGAGCAGCTTCTTGAAATCGTCCGGCTTGTTGTCGAACGACTCGTTGTAGCCGAAGAACGCGAAGACCACGTCGGCCTTGACCTGCTGCAAGTAGGTGGTGATGGACGGGATGCCGCTGCTGCGCGGGAAGGAGTTCGGGCGGTCGCCGCTCGCACTGAGATTGCGGAAGCGCACCTGCTGGCCGCCGAGCTGGCTCTGGAGCAACGTCTCGAACCAGCCGTCGTGCTGCATGCGGTCGGGCAGGCCGTTGCCGAGGATGGCCACGTTGTCGCCCGCGCTGAACTTGAACGGGAGTGGCTCGCGGTAGTCGGCAGGCACGTCCGCGAGCGGCGGGCCAGCGGGCGCGGCTTTCTTCCCGTCGCCCTTCGCGGCGGCAACCTGCGTGACGCCCTTGCCCATCGGCTTGCCGGGTTTCCCGTCGTAGTTCAGATAAGCCAATTTCCCGCCGCCCTTCACATCAATCTCCATCGCCTGCGGAGCCGCGATGGCCGCCGCGCGGAACACTTCCTTCCGGTCGGCGTCGAGCAGCATGAGCGTGAAGCCGTCGAGGCGGCTCTCGAAGCCGCTGCGGTTCCACACGGCGACCTTCTCGATGTCCGCCGCCTTGCCGAGGTCCAGCTCCCACCGCGGGTTCGTGGTGCCGGCGTTCGAGGTGTGCGTCTGCCCGCCCTTGCCCCAGTCCGGCGATTTGTTGCCATCAATGCCGCGCGAGGCCGCGCCCGGCCCTTCGCTGGACTGCTTCGCCGTGCCCGCGCGCGCGATGTTCTTGCCGCCGGAGAACACCTCAACCTCCGCCAGCGTGAGGATGCGTTTGTCGCCGGGCAGTTCGATGCGCACGAAGCGCGCGGGCTTGCCCGTCGCCACCGTGCCGGCGGCCGGCGCGCCGCCACAGATCGGCTCGGGCGCGGGTTTCACTTCCGCTTTCTTCGCGTCGGCCTTCTTGCCTTCGCCCTTCTTCGCGGGCGGGTTGGGATTCTTTGTGTTGTTGTTCGCCGGAATCGGGCTCTCGAAGCCCGCATACATCTCCGGCTTGATGCCACGCGCGAAGCCACCGCTGTTGTAGGTGTTCGGCTTGAACGGCCCGACGAACGCGACGTTCAGATCCGGCTTGATGGCGCTTTCCAGACCGACTGCCCAGAACATCCCGTTCACCAGCAGCCGGCGATAACCCTCGTTCGTGATGTCCTCCGACGTGCCGTAAAGCGTCGTGAAGACGCGGCCCACTTTGCCCGACGCGGACTTGTAAGTGCGCGTCCACTCGGAGGGCTGCGGCGGCTTGGTCGCATCAGCGGGCGAGTCCGGCGTCATGCCGTTGAGCGGCTGGGCGAGCGTGAGGATGTCGCCGTCCGTCGGCTTGCCCACGTAGCCGCCGACCTGCACCCAAATGTCTTTCACGCCGCGCAGGATGGGATGCGACGCCTTGTCCCGCGCAATCGTGATGCGCGTGCTCTGCTGGTGGTTGCGCCCGTAGTGGCCGACCCACGTCTGCCCGAGCACCTGATGGCCGAAGCCGAGTTCGTAGCCGGGTTCCTTCGCGTTGTAGTTGTATTTGGCGTAAGGCTCCTTCGTTCCGCTGAACGCGTGCGTCGCCGTGCGCAGGCCGACGACCGGCCCGCCGCGCTTCAGATACTCGTCAATGTGCTTCATCTGCTCGGCGGGCAGGTGCTGGAAGCGCAGGAACACCACCGCGAGGTCGGCGGACGCGAGCGCCTCCAGACCGGGGATGTTCGAGGGGTCGCCCGCGCTGATGTTGCCGTCGGCATCAATGTCGAAGAGCACGGTGCATTTGAACCCGTGGTGCTTCGCCAGCAACCGCGCGAGTGCCGGCAGCGACTCCTCCGAGCGATACTCGTGGTCGCCCGCAATGAAGACGAGGTGCTTGCCCTTGCCCGGGCCGTCCGTGCCTTGGAAGACGAGCGGCGCGGCGGAGGCCACGGACGCGAAAGCGAAGCCCAGCAAGAGGTGAAAGAGGCATTTCATAGAGTGGGCAGGCTAGCGAAAACGCAGAGCGGAACAAGCTCCATGAACCAGCAATCAGACCCAAAGATTAGGGGCGGACAAAGATGGGTGTTGGAATCTTTGTCCGCCCCAAATCTTTGGGCTTCCCGTTTTGGTTCTTGGCTGGAGTGCCCGCCGCTACTTCTTCGCGGGCGCGGGGTGGGCCAAGAGGTTGCCGAGCGTGCGCTTCAACTGCGCGTGCGCGTCAGCGTCAGCGGGCAGCGCCTTCGCTTGGAAGGCGGGCAGCAGCTTTTCCCACACGAGGTTCAACTGCCCCTGCATGTTCCCGGTCTGCGCGGTGATGGCGATGACCGCGTCGTGCTCGGGCAGCACGAGGCAAATCTGGCCGTCGCGGCCGTCTCCGCGGAAGGCGTTGTTCTGGCAGCGCCAGAACTGAAAGCCGTAGCCCTGCCGCCAGTCGGGATTCTTGCCGCTCGGGGCTTTGTCGTTTTCCACCTGCTTGGAAGTAGCGGTTTGCACCCACTTCTCGGGCAGCAACTGCCGGCCGTTCCATCTGCCCTTCTGCAAGTAGAGCTGGCCGAACTTCGCGATGTCCTCCGTGCGGATGCTCAGGCCGTAGCCGCCGAGCGAGTAGCCTTCCGCGCTCTTGGCCCAGGCCGCGCCCTCGATGCCGAGCGGCTCGAACAGGCGCGGCTGCAAATACTCCAACACGGTCTTCCCCGTGGCCTTGGTCACGATGGCCGAGAGCATGTAGCTGCCCGGCGTGTTGTAGCGGAACCAGGTGCCGGGCTTGTGCGTCACGGGATGGGCGAGAAACTCACGCACGGACGGGCCGGTCTCGAAGCTGAACTTCGGCTCAGTCTCGTGCCCGCCGCTCATGGAGAGCAGGTCGCGCACGCGCATCGCCTTGAGGTTTTCGGAGGGATTGGCCGGCGCTTCGGCGGCGAAGAACTTCAACACCGGGTCGTCGAGGTTCAGCTTCCCCTCGGCAACCGCCAGCCCGACCGCAGTGGCGTCAAAGCTCTTGCTCAACGACCACATCACATGCGGCTTCTCGGCGGACTCGGGCTTCCACCAGCCCTCGGCCACCACCTGCCCGTGCCGCACCAGCATGAAGCTGTGCATCGTGTGGATGTTCTGGTCCGCCGCCTCGACGTAGGCGCGGATGGCTGCCGAGGAAATGCCCTGCGCCTCAGGCGTGCTGCGGGGTAGCGCGAGGCTGGCAGCGTGGGTGGAAAGCGCGGCGGCGAGCAGCAGCGCAAGGACGAGGGGAAACCGGCGGAGTGATGCGTTCATGTGTTGTTGCGAAATCCTTCCGTGTTCCGCCCCGAAAGTCACGCGCCGTTCAGTTTCGTGCTTTCACCAACCCTTCCGTCACGCTCCTGACCTTGGAAAAGGTGGCGCAGGCGCTGGGCTGCCGGGTGAAGATTGATTTGGTTCCCATCTGACGGGGCAGCCGGGGAAGGTGGCGGCAAGGTAGGTCAGCGCTTCCAGCCTGACTGCTGATCGAGGCGTTTCAGCAGCCGCTCAAGCGGGGTGTTTCGAATGGAAGGACAGGCGGGACGCGCTGTCCTACATTGGGCCGCGCTGCTGCGCGGGCTGCGGCTACGGCTTAATCAGGCGATAGAACTTCTGCGGGCCGGTCATGGGCAGGACAATGCTGATGGACCCACCGTTTGTTTGAAACGTGCCGGTCACGTTGTTCCAAGTGACGGTCGGCGTGAAACTCAACGCTGATTCAACTCGATAGCCCGTCGCTGAATCCGGCCAATACAGGGTCAGATTGTTCCCGGTCGAGGTAGTGGTGATTGTGGGGGCAATGGCCGGTGCTGTGCCAATGAGCGCCACGGTGTGAGCCCAACCCGCCGCAATGGCCGTCACTCCGCTCTGAGCCGCGACCGGCACAGTCGTCTGGTCATCGCCGGGGTTGCCCCAAGCGACGACCGTCCCGTCACTCTTCAACGCCACGGTGTGAGATTCACCCCCCGCAATGGCCGTCACGGCGCTCAGACCGACCGGCACGGTCGTCTGGCCAAAGAAGTTGTCGCCCCAGGCGACAACCGTGCCGTCGCTCTTCAGAGCCACGGTGTGCTTCACACCCGCCGCAATGGCCGTCACTCCGCTTTGAGCCGCGACCGGAACTGTCGTCTGGCCATAGAAGTTGTCTCCCCAAGCGACGACCGTCCCGTTGGTCTTCAGCGCCACGGTGTGACGCCCACCCGCCGCGACCGCCGTCACGCCGCTCTGAGCCGCGACCGGCACAGTCGTCTGACCATAGTCATTCAGTCCCCAAGCGACGACCGTGCCGTCAATCTTCAGCGCCATGGTGTGATACTCACCCGCCGCGATGGCCGTCACTCCGCTCTGAGCCACGACCGGCACATTCGTCTGGCCGGAGAAGTTGTCACCCCAAGCTACAACCCTGCCGTCATTCTTCAGCGCCACGGTGTGCTGCACACCCGCCGCAATGGCCGTCACTCCGCTCTGAGCCACGACCGGCACATTGGTCTGGCCTGAGCTGTTGCGTCCCCAAGCGACGACCGTCCCGATGTTCTTCAGCGCCACGGTGTGAAAATAACCCGCCGCAATGGCCGTCACGCCGCTCTGAGCCGCGACCGGCACATTGGTTTGGCCATAGAAATTCCATCCCCAAGCGACGACGGAACCCGACGCGGCCGCGTGCGCCGGCACAAGCGACAGGCAGAGCACCAGCAGCACGCCCGTCGAAATGCCAGCGAATGGATGCGACGATGGCGGAACACTTCGCAGGCTGTCGCGGTGGGTGTCAGGTTTATTTTGCCGGCAATTTCTCATCCGGGTCTTGCACTTTCTTTGAAGCTGATTTCTGGGGCTTAACTTCCTTCTCGCCATTTACCACGGCGGTGAAACTGTGCCCTTTCAAATCCACGTCTTTTGCAAAGCGTCCGAAGCTAGTCCCCTCACCCCCCACGGATACATGGCCCTCAAGGCTTATGGTTTGACCATCAACGGCTCGCACAGAATCGACCGTGAATTCAATTTTTCCGTTGTAATTGGGAAAGCTCTTTTTCTTAACCGCGGTGGTTCGGCCACTCGCTGGGGCACCCTTGGCAATGACAACATGGCTCTCAACCAGCACATCTTCTGCAACCAGGAGTTTAAGCGGTTCACCAGACTTTGCTGTTCCTGAGGACAAGGTCTCCTCTACGAGGAGCCGGACTGGAGTCTTGAGCTGAATCTTTACTGACCCGGATGGAGTAGAGGAAACCGAAGCGGGGGCCTGTGACTTAATCATCGCCAGGATGACGGCGGCGGAAACTTTGGCATCCTTCAATTTTTGCAAGGCGTCGGCGCTGGTGTCGAAATTGCACTTCGAGGCTCTGATTTTCTCAACAACCACGTCATCACCAAGCCCCAGAGCCTGTAGTTGAATGACCGAGGCATTGTTCAGTGTTTCGTCCGCCGCTGAAGATAGCTGCATTCCGATGCAGAGCGTTCCAAGACACAGCAGTAGCATCGTGAACCTGAAACTGAGGGCTGAAACGCGGTTGAGATGTGTTTTCATGTTTTGATTGCTTTCATATCGCTGGTTGTTTTGCGAACTGTCATTTGACCAAATGCAGACCGGGGCGTCGTTGAGAAGTGAGAGTGCCGGTGTGCATGTCGGCCTTACGGCAGCACGCCAGTGACGGCGGCGGTGGGGGCGCTTTCGCCGATGGCGTTGTGGCCGGTGACGGTGATGTCCAGTTCGGTGCCGGCGGGCTGGGCGGGAAGGGTGATGATGCCTTGGCTGTCGGCGACGAGTTCGCTGAAGACTTGCGCGCCGGTGGACTTCACCTTGGCGCGGAGGCGGTAGTTGTCGGCACGGCGGGCGTCGTCCCAATCGCAGAGGAGGGTGCGGCTGCCGGGTGCGCCCACGGTCACGACGAGGTTCTCCGGGGTCTCGGGGCTGGAGGAGTCGGACGGCTTGTCGAAGCCGAAGGCATACCAGCGCTCGTCGTCATCAGGCATGAGCTGGGCGAGTTCGTCGCGGAGGGTGGTGAGGCGGGTGCGGGCGGCTTTGAGGCCGGCGAGGAAGTTCTTATGCGCTTCGCCGGCGTCGCTGTTGCTTTGGTTGCTGTTACTCTGCGCGGTGCTGATGGCTTGGGCGGCGGTCTCGCAGGCGGCGGCGGTGCAGGCGATGCCGTTGACGTTCGCCGTCTCGCGGGTCGGGTTGGCGGCGTAGTAGGCGCGAAGCTGCTGGAGCATGGGCAACGGGTTCGTGGGCACGGCGAGGGAGCCGCCGGTGAAGCCGGCGTCCTGCCACGCGGAGTTCCAGTCCTCGCCGAGCACGGGCATGAGCGAGCGGATGCAGGTGCGGGCGAGGAAGCGGCCGTTGCTCTGGGCGGTGCGCAGGGCGGCGGTCTTGGTGGACTTGTTCGCCTGGGCGGTGTTCCAAAGCGCCTTGAGTCCGGGGACGGCGGGCGGGACGTTGGCCGGCCCGGCGGGGGTGCCGACGAGGGCGGTGAGGTTGGCGCGGAGGGCGGCTTCGTTGTTATGCACCAGGCCGACGGCGACGCCGTGGGTCTGGGCACCATCGGCGGCATCTTCGAGGAGTTGGATGACGGGGTCGTAGGCGTCGGGGATGGTGTTCATACGGGAGTAGGGGATAGGGGATGGGGTCTAGCGGATGGGGCGGAGAGCGTTTCGGGTTTCGCGTTGCTGGTTGAGGGGGCGGTTTTGAGCTTCTGGTGCCTCTTTGTGGCTAACTGGCTCTATTGGTGTGGGTTAGGCGTGTGGAAATGGGATTTTTTGGAGCTACAAAAGTCATTCCCCGTGTGGCAATGGGTTTTCGGGGAGCTAAAAAAGGCGTTCGGCGACGGGGAATGGGTTTTGGGGGAGCAAAAAGTGGCGTTCCCCGTGGAGGAATGAGTGCTGAGGGAGCAAAAAGCGGCGTTCCTCGTGAGGGAATGGGATTTGGAGACGCCCAGCGAGGCGTTCGGCGTGTGGCAATGGGATTTTGGGGAAGCCCGAAAGGCATCCGGGCACGGGGAATGCCCCGGCGGCTTCTCCAAAAAGGGATTCGAGCAGGCCGAACGGACGGTAGGGACGCGCTGCGCGCGTCCTCGGAAAACTGACTGGCGGGACGAGGCCGACCGCAGGTCGGCCCTACCGGGGAGAGCGTCGGGAAGGACGCGCGGCAACGCGTCCCTACCAAGCGAGAGGTTCCGGCCACAGGCGAAGGGCGAAGGGCGAAGGGCGAAGGGCGAAGGGCGGGCACGCCACTACACCTGTGGATTGGCTCTCCGGGGACATACGCTAGGACGTTGACTTACCGGAATTGCGCAAGCGGCGTCAAGCTTGGAGTGGAAAAACTTCCTGCGCGACCAGCTCAGTCGCTTGCAGCCCGGTCGGGCGATTGCAGCCGTTCTCCCTCACCCCATCCCTGTCCCGCTACGCCGGCCTACGCCCGGTTCAGCGCACTCAACACCGCCTTGATGGAGGCGAGTTCGATGTTCGTGTCCACGGCCGCGCCCCAGCGGACCTTGCCGTCGGCGAGCTTGATCTGGATGTAGCTGATGGCGCTCGCGCCTTCGCCGGCGCTCAAGGCGTGCTCGCGGTAGTTGGTCACCTCGAACTTCGGCGCGCCGCCGTTGGCGAGCGCGCTCACGAACGCGGCGATGGGGCCGTTGCCGCGACCGTGAATCATCTTCACCTCGTCCTTGAAGGCAACCTTGGCGACGCAGCCGTATTCGTTGAGGATGTTGGCCGGGGCCATGTCCAACAGCTTCCACGGCGAGTCGCGCTCGACGTATTCCTTCCAGAACATCGCCTTGAGTTCCTCGCCCTTCACCTCGCGGCCCAGCGCGTCCACGAGGTCGTTCGCGATGGGGCCGAACTCGCGCTGCATGTCCTTGGGCAGCTCGATGCCGAATTCGCTTTCGAGCAGGTAAGCCACGCCGCCCTTGCCGGACTGCGAGTTCACGCGGATGACCTCGCGGTATTCGCGGCCCACGTCGCGCGGGTCAATGGTCAAATAAGGAACGTCCCATGAGGGTTTGGAGTTTGGAGTTTGGAGTTTGGAGTTTTTCTCCTCCCACTCCGCCAGGCCCTTCTTGATCGCGTCCTGGTGCGAGCCGCTGAAGGCGGTGAAGACCAGCTCGCCCGCGTAAGGCTGGCGCGGCGGAACCGTCATGCCGGTGCAACGCTCATAGACTTCGCGCAGCGCGTTCAAGTCGCTGAAGTCGAGCTGCGGGTCAATCCCGTGCATGTAGAGGTTCAGCGCGACGGTGATGATGTCGAGGTTGCCGGTGCGCTCGCCGTTGCCGAAGAGCGTGCCCTCGACACGGTCCGCGCCGGCGAGCAAGCCCAGCTCGGTGGCGGCGGTGCCGGTGTTGCGGTCGTTGTGCGTGTGCAGGCTGATGATGAGCGAGTCGCGGTGCTTGATGTTCGTGCAGATCCACTCGATTTGGTCGGCATAAGCATTCGGCATCGCGACCTCGACCGTGTCGGGCAGGTTTAGGATCATCTTTCGCTGCGGCGTGGGCTGCCACACATCCATCACGGCCTCGGAGACTTCCTTGGCGTATTCCACTTCGGTCGCGGAAAAGCTCTCGGGCGAATACTGAAGCGTCACGTCCGTGCCCTTGAGCCGGTGCAATCGCTCCTGAATCAGCTTCGCGCCGTGGACGGCAATGGCCTTGATCTCGTCCTTCGACTTGCCGAACACCACGCGGCGCTGCGCCGGCGAGGTCGAGTTATACATGTGGATGACGACCCGCTTCGCGCCGACGAGGGACTGGAAGGTTTTCTCAATCAAGTCCTCGCGCGCCTGCACGAGCACCTGGATGGTCACGTCGTCGGGGATGCGGTTCTCCTCGATGAGCCGGCGGTTGAAGGCGAACTCGGTG